>CEOI01020602.1_pt1 | contig 13614 bp, 10 predicted proteins | sample 530351 | NCBI WGS metagenome assembly CEOI01 (sample SAMEA2619962, study PRJEB7988) | marine metagenome | biome: marine biome (ENVO:00000447); feature: deep chlorophyll maximum layer (ENVO:xxxxxxxx); material: "saline water (ENVO:00002010), including plankton (ENVO:xxxxxxxx)" | depth 17 m | reverse complement strand
AGCAGATAACTTATTTGCTGCTGCTGACTACTCAGACAATAAAGCTCATAAGCTTTACATTAAAAACGCCTCAACAACTGTTGGTGAGTTTATTAACATAGAGCTTGGATCGTCAAATACAGCTGTAGGTAGATTGTATGCTGGAGAGTGGGCTTTCCTCCCTTGGGATGGAACTAACGATGTTGACATCGATACTAGCGCAGGATTGACAATCGAGTACGCATTATTCTACGAAGCATAAGACTATGGCACATCCATCAGAAGATTTAGAAAACAGACTTTATTATTCAACCAGTAATGACGTTTTATTACCAACTCCAGCCACTGGAGCCACGCATTTTCGTAAAGTAGTGTGTACTGTAGCTGGAAACCTTAGGGTGTTTGGGGGAATTGCTGAATTTGTTGATGTTAGTGAGTTAGCTGACGATGCAGCAGCACAAATTTATACAAACCCAACAACTGGAGTTGCTTTCACAGATAAGGCAGAGGCTGTTGCACTGGGTGACGGATGTTATGAAAAGCACACAGCGTTTATCTCTGTAGCGATGGTTGCTGGTGATGTTATAGAGGGTAAGTTTTATAAGATTCAAGGAGACACATCCATCCACTACTTTGCTTACGCACGATAAGAAAATAAATAATAATTAAATACAATGGAAGAAAATAATAATACAGCGCAAGCTGAAGAAACAAACACGCCTTCTTGGTCCTTTGTGACTGAAGAAGAGGTGGCTGCCTCTATGTCTCAAAGTCAAGAGCAGCCTAGTGCAGAACCTGTAGTAGAACCAACAGTGGATACTACAGAAGAACCAACGGTAGACACGAATGAGACTGTCACACAGGATGCAGTTCAAGAACCTACCTTGGAACAAGAAAATAGATTTAACGTGACAACTGATGACTTCCAGTCTGAGGATGTTACTGAAGATAATGGGTTTAGTAATGAAGAACTAGAATCTAGTGTTCTCTCATATTTGAGCGAAAGGCTCGGAAGAGATTTCAATAGTTTCGATGATCTAAATGCTACCCAGCAACAAGGAGGGCTAGATGAAAGAATCTCAGCTATAGCGAGTTTTGTTGAAGAGACTGGCAGGGATCCAGAGGACTGGTTCATGTATCAGCGTTTAAACCCATCCGAAATGGATGACTTAACAGCTGTGCAAGTTCAAATGGCTTTAGATTACCCTAACCTATCTCAGACAGAAATCTCGACTCTTCTCAACTCTAAGTATAAGGTTGATGAAGATATGCATACTGAGGAAGAAATCAGTCTATCTAAGTTGCAACTGAAGATTGATGCGACTAGCGCAAGGCAGAATGTTGATAAATTTAGAACTCAATACAAAGCCCCAGAAGTTAATCGTACTCAAGAACCAGAATCTTTGTTTGATGATGAATGGTATGGTCAAATGAAACAAGAGCTTGACTCTTTAGAAGGGATCGATTTCGATCTTGGAAATGGAAACAAGTTTACTCTTGGTTTATCTGACAATTACAAGAATCAACTAGCAGAGAAGAATTCTCATCTTGATGAGTACTTTGATCCTTATGTGCACGAGGATGGAAGTTGGGATTTTGACAAGCTTAATATGCACAGAGCCGTTGTCGATAATATCGAAATGATTGTTAAGTCAGTATACCAACAAGGTATGAGTGACGGACAACGAGGAATTGTAGATAAAGCAGCTAACGTCAATACTAAGTCTCCAGGTCAAGGTGGTTTTCCAGAACAATCAAATCCGTTAAGTGAACAGCTTAGGCAAGCACTTGGTGGAGGCGATACAATGACTTTTAAATTATAACTTTTTAAATACATAAAAAAATGGCTATTACTGCTACACAACAAGGAAGCGATGTCGCTGCTTTGTTAAACACAGCCCCAGAGAAATATGTGTCTTTGGGTGACCTCCTTAAGTACAACAAACCAGACAACCGTGAACTATACGTTCAAACTTATGGTGATCAAGGTATCACAGGTTTCTTGGAAATGACAGGAGCTGTAAAAAACGCTGGTACTGCTGACCAAGTTCAGTACTGGGAAGAAGGAAGACTTCACAAAACAGTTACTGTAAATGGTAACATTGCTGCACAGGCTAGTACAGAATCAAATGTTAGCGTTACTTCTGTTGGTGATGATCAATGTCGAGTAAATGATGTTCTTTTAACTCCTGCTGGAGTACGTCTTGTTGTTACCGCTGTTTCTGGAACTGGAATTACAGCAAGAACTATGGATGGAAACGCTTTTGCTGCAGAGACTGCACCAGGGGTTATACCTATTATTGGTAACATTTATGCTCAAGGTACAGCACAACCAATTAATTTCTATCAAACTGACGTTACTAAGCGTACTAACGATTTCTTAATCACTAAAGAGACTTTCCAAGTAAATGGTTCTCAAGCTACTAACATCGGTTGGATCGATGCAGGTAACGGAGACTTCCGTTGGTATGTTAAAGGTGAGATGGATACTCGTAAGCGTTTCATGAATCAACGTGAGATGATGATGTTGCTTTCTGAAAGATTTGATACTGCTTTGTCTGGATCGAGTGCAGGTGATAGTAATGCTACTAACGATGCGATTGCATTAGCTAGTGGTGTTACAACTGGTTCTGAAGGTTACTTCGCTGCTATTGAAGATAGAGGTGTCACTACAACTGGTGACTTTGACTCTATGGCTGATATCGATAAGATCATCTTGCTTCTTGACAAGGAAGGTGCTCCAGCTGAGTACGCAATGTATGTGAACACTCAGACTTCATTGAACATGGATGATATGGTTGCTTCTGGTATTGCTACTGCTACTACTGCTGGTCTTCCAGGTCAGTTCGGTGCTTTCCAAAACTCTGCAGACATGGCTGTTCAACTTGGATTCAAATCATTTACTCGTGGTGGTTACACTTTCCACAAGCATGATTGGAAACTATTGAACGATCCTACTTTGTTGGGTGCTTTCGGTACTCCGTTGTACAAAGGAGCTATGGTTCCAATGTCTCAAGTTGCTGATGCTAAGACTGGTGTTAAAGCTCCAGCTCTTGAAATGAACTACAAGGCTGCTAACGGATACTCTCGTGAAATGGAACACTGGGTAACTGGTGGTGGAGTTCTTGGGTTCGCTACTGATGGTGATGATGTGGCTAAGTTCCACTACCGTTCAGAGTGTAACTTGATCACTCGTGCCGCTAACAAGCACGTGCTTCTTAAGTCGTAAACTAATAAAGCAAGGGGTTCTTCATTGAGCCTCTTGCTATTTAACTTATTTATAAAATTTTTAAAAAACAAAAAAAATGAACGTACCAGCTAAAGATAAAATGCTTTATTTTGCCGCTACTGCTGATGCTGCTATTTGCTTCAAAGCTAGTGAGCTAAGAGGTATGCACATGTTAACTGATGACGTTATTACCTTTCAGTTTTCAAATGTAGCAACTCTAACAAATGGATCTCCAAATGCAAACGCTACGATTAGCATTAGTAGTGAAAAACAAAAAGAAGTTATGGAAGCTATTTCAAATGAGCTTGCTTTCGGTAACAATGCTTTTGTTGTCATTGCTGATCAAGTAAACTCTGCTTTCTTTAATTCAGATATTACTGGTTGCACAGGTGTAACTTTTGATAATGTTGGATAATAATTTTTAGAATTGAGTGGTCGCATTTTGCGGCTACTCTTTTCTTACTTTTGTATCAATAATTTAATTTAACAATAATGGAAAATAATACTAAAGCCCCAGTAAAGGGGAGACAAGCGGCTAAAACAGCTGCTCCAAAACCACAAGCGAAATCCGCTTCATTCAAGCCTACAATTCGTAGGGAACAGAAAACAAATCAGATCAAAGAGTATAGACTTGTAAAGAAGTCTGGAGCTACTTTCTTAATGCAACAGAAGAATGTTACTGTTGTCCAAGATGGTAAGCTTCGTGAAATTAGATACTGTCCTAACGAACCATCTATTTACCGTGATGAGCAAGATGACAAGTCTACTCGTGAGGCAGTTGTATTCCTAGAGGGCAGAATTTTTGTTCGTCCAGATCAACCAAACCTTGCTGAATACCTTGACGTCCACCCAGATAATAAAACTAATGGTGGTAATAGATTCTACATGTACAAGAAAGAGGTTGTGTCTGAAAGAAAGCTTGAAGATGAATTTAAGATGCATGACGCTATTAGTCTAATTAGAAACAAAGACTTAGAAGAACTGCTTTCTGTGGCTATATCATTCGGGTTTGATGTTGACAGACCAGTAAATGAGATCAAGCATGACTTAATGGTTATGGCTAAGAAGAGTCCTCAAGCGTTTATTGAGTCATTCGACAACCCTATTGTAGAGATGAAGACACTAATCTCTCAAGCTTCTAAGTATCAAGTGATTAAGCTTACTGAGAAGGGTGCGTTCTGGTTTGACAGCAACAAGCTTATTGTATCTGTCCCTGCAGGTAAAGACCCAATGGATGTATTTGTTAGATACTGTATGACCGAGGCTGCTGTCCCAGTAGTAGAGGAAATAAAGAAACAACTAAAGTAATACAATACACTATCTGTTGAAAGGAGCTTCCAAATAAGGAGGCTCTTTTCTTTTGTATATTTGCTGCATGGCAAGTATTAAAGTCGTATATGACACACTGTTAAGTCTGGTCAACAAAGATCAGAGAGGATTTGTCACGCCAAGAGTTTTTAATGAGTTTGCAGGGGTAGCCCAGCTAAACATATACAACAGACTTTTTGACGATCTAAAAGATGCTCACAGAAATCGCAGGGCAAGTTTTGATCCTGGTCGTGATAAGTCTTTATTCAAAAGAATAAATGAAGATTTATCAGTATTCTCTAGAACCAAAACATTGGCGAGAGTTGATGGCGTATTTAAGAAGCCAGATGATCTTAGTCGTATCATTTCTGCTACAACCTTTGGACCCGTGCTTCTTGGACAGTCTAATAGAACACCTATTGAGATGTGCTATGATGAGGATAAGATTGATAGAATCCTTAGGAGCAACATTAGTTCACCAACTGAAGACTTTCCTATTGCGTTAGTCTCAGATGACATAGAGCTTTTCCCAACGTCTATAAACAGATTGAGATTAAAGTATTACAAGATACCTCAGAGTGTAAGTGCTGATGGCACTCCTAGTACTAACTCCCCTACTTATGGAACTGTAACCTTTCTGGGGGCGGATGTGTACTCGCAAGGTAATAGCTCAGACTTTGAACTGCCTAATCATTACGTATCACTACTGGTTATAGAGATTGCTCAACTCATAGGTGTAAACTTGAGAGACAAGGATGTACAGACTTACGGTACGATGGAGCAAGCTGACAATGATCAACAACAAAGCTTTAGATAATGGCAAGAAATGAAACACAGTTAAGCCAAGTTATTGATGACTTCATCATAAGCTTGGAGTCAGACAATTATGCTTCTGGTGCATCTGATAATATAATTAGATCATACGCTTTGCGTGGTATAAGAGAGATGGGGTTTGATCTACTTAAGAAGATTAGATCTCTAAAGATAACCGTAGACACAACCAACAATACAGCTGAGTTCCCAGATGACTTCGTTGATTGGACTAAGATAGGTGTAGTTGGTAATGATGGTATTGTTTATGCGTTAGGAGAGAATAAGAACATCAACCAATCACAAGCTTATGCAACTGTTAACGGTAGTACTTATGACTCAGATAATGATGGTCTGCTTGAACGTGTTGACTCTAAAGGAGCTACGGATAGTGGTTCCCCTTCTGTTGGTAGCGACCTTAATGATGGTATGGATTCTTACATCTTTAGGAACTACGTTTACGGAGGTAATGAGGGTAGGCTGTATGGTGCTGGAGGTGGACAGTATTACGCAGAGTTCAGAGTTAACATGGATCAGAATAGAATTGAACTCAAAGGTAATAGCTCTATCAAAGAAATTGTTATTGAGTACATTGCTGATGAGGCAAGGTCTACAAACCCTAGCGTTCATGTGTATGCTGAAGAAGCTCTGAGAGCTTATATATACTACAAGATTATTGAAAGAAAGTCTTCTGTACCAGCAAACGAAAAGATGAGAGCTAGGTCTGAATACTACAACGAAAGAAGATTAGCCAATGCAAGGATCAAGTCATTCACTAAAGAAGAGGCACTGAAAACGATCCGTAAGAACTTTAAACAAGCACCTAAGAGATAATGGGTATTAATAAGATTACACCGAAAGGACTTTCTCCTGATACAGATGAGAGGTTAGTTAAGCCTGGCTTTATGCCAGATGCTACTAACATAACTTTATCTGAAGGAGGTGAGGGAACAGAAAGCGTTCTTAAAAACTGTAAGGGTACTATTCCAGGATCACCATTTACATCTGATGACGTTATCCCAAACGCAGATTCAAACATCCATGTAATAGGTGAAGTGTCTGACTCTCAGAGGGGGTTTATTTATTTCTTTGTTACAGGTGCTGCTCCTAAGGCATTTTCAAGTATATATCAGTACAATACAAATACAGATGAATACAGGCTTGTTTTTTCACACAGAGGTTTAAAATTCCATCCTAGTCTTTATATTACAGCAAATGTTGTTAACGGTGCTTTTCAACAAAATGGGGTAGTTCAAACTATTCTTTACTTTACAGACAATTACAACCCACCTAGAAAGATAAACGTAGATAGAGCGCTTGCTGGTGACTACGATAGTTTTATTGGGAGTGGATTTGATTACTCTCTTAATACTATCAAGGCTGCACCACTAAAAGCACCAACGGCTTTCTTCTCTACAACCGAAGAACTGCCTCACAACAATTTTCAAACAACTGCCTTTCAGTTTGCTACTCAAATAATATATGTTGACGGTGAAGAGAGTGCTATATCACCTTACTCAAAACTTACTTATTCAGAAAAATTTTCTGTTCACGGTATAGAAGAAGCATCATCAGAAGAAGCTGTTTACACACAGGTCCGTTTAGTGGTTGATAATACTTGCAATATATCTTTAAACATTGATCCAGATATAAGAGGTTGCAAAGATGTAAGTAAGATTAGGTTGATAGCAAGAGAAGGTAATACCTCTGTTTTTTACATCATAGATGAGTTTGATCCTAATGAAAACTTAAGTAGACAAGTATACGGAGAAAACATAAATGTTTATGATAGTGATAGTAGTGAATACAAGTTCTTTAATGACATACTTGGGACTGCAGTTCCTACGGCTACTGAAGACAAACTATTTGACAACGTACCTTTAAAAGCTAGAGGACAGGCTGTTGTTGGTAATAGGTTAATGTACAGTAACTACGAAGAAGGAAGACCAAACCACCAAGTTTTATCTGATATAAGTGTTACTTATAAAGATGATACTGCGCTAAAAACTCAATTTGTAAAAGAGCCATTTAATCCTCTCAATGGTTTTGTTGATGGTAACTTAGGTTTTACATTTAGACCTTTAGCTGAATTTGCTATTGAGCCAGATGAATCTACAATAATTGACGCAGGTAGTATTGTAGATATTTCTTTCAATTTAAAATTGGATGATGTTGAAATTATAAATGCTGATGCACTTAGTAGTGAACATATATTTGAAGTAGATCTTAGACCTAATGTTTGGATTGGACAAGGATTTTTAAATGAGGATCCTGTCGATTATTTTAATGGGGAAGGTGCTTTTGATTTTCCTATTCTTAATCCATTTTATTATAATCCTCTGCCAACATCAGCATATACGTATAAAGTTTCTTCATTTACTCCAGAAGAGTCTACGTCTAATGGTCTAGATAATTCAACACCAACCTCAGCAGGTTTTCAATCATGGGCTCATATATCAATTTCAGAGGTAACCCCAAGTGAGTTTACTATTGATCAGTTTGTTGAATACTTAGCTAATGTCTTAAGCAGAGTTAGTTTTAAACAGGATTATGCAGGTACTTTTAGGTTGTTTCCTACAGAAGCAGCTAACATTCAATTTCAACAGGACTATCAAAACAACTTTCCTACAGGATTTGAAAACCAAAACCTACCAGAAGCAAGAATGAGAGTCAGCAGTAATATGGAGAGCGAAAAAGGAGATGTAGGTGTTGAGTACAAACTTGTGTGTGAAGTAAATGAAAATAATACTATTGATGTTTCTGTTGAAGTTGTTGATGTAAAAATTAATAATCACGAAGAAAATACTGATAGCCGATTTAATCCAAGGATTTCTGCTGTAGGCGATCCTGTTTTAGTTGAGGGTAATGCACCTGGTTTTGGAGGTTTATTTGACCCCACTTTTAATTACGATCTATTTGACTTTGGACTAACATATCAGAGTGAGGGTGGTCTTGTACAGGATTCTATAATTAACCCTACATCTGGTAATGGATCAACTCTAAAAAGAAATTTTGATACTGATTCATTCCCAAATGCCGATACACTTTTCCCTACTGATTTTTCTGTAATTGATTTATCTCCTATTCAAGGATTTAAGTCTGGTGCTTTGCACCCTTTAGGAATTATTTACAAAGACAAGTGGGGTAGATCTTCTTTTGTTAACAAGCTAGGGTCGGCTTACGTTGGATGGTATAACGACCACGATAGACTTAAAGAAGGTGTTTTTAAAAGCCCTGGTGAGACTATATTAAAAGGAGAATCTTTTGATGGTCCAGCATCTATTAATATAAAATTCCAAAGTGGTCCACCAGCATGGGCTGAAGCATTCCAAATTGTATACCCAGGTAATTCTCTAACGGATGAGTTTATACAGTACTCTGCTGTGGGTGCTTATGTTGCTAGAAAAGGAGACTTTGAAAGTAATGCTGGAAGTACATTTAGAGAGATTGACACTGAGTCAAAAAGAATATATGTTAGCTTTGAGACTTTAGATATATACAGAGATCAGAAGAATACTGTTAGGGATTACTCGTTTACTGTTGGTGATAAGCTTAGAGTTAAGTCCTCAGCACTCCAATTCTCAGCAACAGCTACAGAACCAACAGACGCATACTTTTCTGCAAATGATGGGAGTGTCATTGAGTTTGATGTAGTGGGGGTCGAACTGCTTACCAACGATGTAACCAACCCTATAGCATATAACACAACTAGCCCAGATGATCCTCATGGTCAAGTGGATGCTATGGACAAGAGGTTCATGGGTAAGTTCTTAGTCTTAGAGGCTCCTCATATTGCAGGTGGAGCAGTGTCAGAAAATGGTGATCAGATAAAGTATGGGGGGTTTGATTGGTTCAGCATAGCTTATGAAAATACTATAGCTGGTACAGCTGTTCAAATTCCATATCCAGATGGGACTGTTGTTGAAGAATCATTGAATCATTGGCAAAATCAAATTATAGTAGAAATATACAATCCTAAAAAATCTACTTCTACTCAGTTCTACTATGAGATTGGTGAGACTGTTATTATAGATAGGAGGGTTAACCTTGATGTGGTTGATTATAACACATTTCATGGACCAAACCTTGTGTTAGATACTGGTGATGTACACTACAGACCAGTAGCCTGTAAGACTGCTGATTATCGTGATGAGGATGGCGCTGGAAACACTGATGGATCATTTGAGTTTAGGTGGTATGTAAAAGATGACTGGGTATACAAAACAAAACTGCTTGAGGACTTTACTCCTTCAGATATTATTTCTGAAAAAATGTGGAGCAAAGGTAGAGCACATGTTGAGTTTAAGAATGCAGCTACAGTAAGAAGATTTAACGGACTGACTTACAGTGATGCTTATGCAGAAGATGTAGCTAACCTGTCTCTATCTTCCTTCAATGCAACCCTTGCTAACTTTGGTTCTTTGGAGTCTAAGTATGGAGCCATTAACTACATATACAACTATGGTAGTACAGGACAGCTTTTAGCACTCCAAGAAAACAAGTTTTCTTTGACAGCTATAGATACCAATATATTACTTGATGTTGCTGGTAGTGAGAATGTAGCTCTTTCTACTAAAGTTATAAACGCTACAAAATACTTTGTTGGTGACTACGGGTGTGGTGATCATCCAGAGGCAGTTCTGGTTTACGATAATGATGTATTCTTTGTTGATGTATCAAGAAGGAAAGTACTGAGAATCTCTGGTGGTCAGATGGTTCCTATATCAGACAAAGCTATGTCCTCTACTTTCAATGACATCTTTAAAGCTTGGGAGACAAGTTCAAATACTTTATACCCTAGATCAAAAACAAGAAAGATAATAAGTGGTTATGACCCAGATGAAGATACATACTATGTAACCTTCTATGCTGAAAGACCATTATTAAACTACGTTCAAGACGCAAACGATATAAACGGAGTAGGTTCTGGTAATGATCAGTTTACAGATGTATACTCTGAGATTCAGTTCAATGGGTACACTCTTAGTTATGATGTTGAAGCAGGTTATTGGCAGTCAAAGCACTCTTTCATTCCTACTATATACTCTAACCAGAATAATACAATGTACTCATGCAGATATGTTCGTGACAATTCTGATCAAGGACTGACTGACCAACTAACACCACTCTTATTCCACAAGCACGATGATCTTTTAGATGGTAATGGTGAACCTATAAATAGAACTGTATTTTACAATCAAGACACAGCAGTGTCTGACTTCACTGTAGTATCTAACCCATCACCTAGTTCGGTAAAGATTTATGATGCGTTGTCTTACGAGGGTACAAGTCAACCAGATAAAGTGTCTATTAGATCAAGCAACGGAAGTGGTAATGATAACATAGGTGGTTTGACCTCTTCAGACAATGATATAGGTCAGTATCAATTTGTAGAGAAAGAAGATTCATTCTATATTACTTTACCTAGAGATACTTCTGCTAACAGCACTTCTCAGTTTAGCGGTTTAGGTGTGTGTACTGACATAGGTGTAAATGATGGTGGTGAGCCCTTCATAACAATTCAAGGATCTCTTATAGGTATACCTATACCTGCTGGAGCTAGGTTATCATTTTCAAATAATGGGTTTGCTCAACCTATTGGAGCATCAGAGACAACAGTCAAAAGGGTAGAAGGTAACAATATTTTTGTTTCACTAGCACCATTAGAGGAAATAGTAGATAAAGATATTATACTGCAATACAATTCTTACTTTGATGGTGACTCGATAAGAGGTCATTACGCTACAATAAAATCTAATTTTAAAGACAGTGGTCTGTACGAAGTGTACTGCGTCAATGCGCATGTAACGAATTCACCGCTACACCACGCCAGTACTAACTAAAAAAACGATATATTTGCAATTATGAATCCATATTTATTAGGAGTAACTGCCTTAGGCAATTTAGCAGGAGGAATTTTCAACTATAAACAGCAGCAAAAAGAAGTTGACAGACAGAAGCAAGCAGCTCAAGATGCTATAAAAGCTGAAGAAGCAAAAGCTAAAGCGGCTAGAGCTGGGATGCCAGATTTTTCTTTAGGTAGAGGCGCTAGAGATGCTTACATGAGATCACAGCAAGACAGAGCTGGTGACCTAGCGCTTCAAGAAGTTCAGAGAACAGGAGGTGATGCGCTTAGGGCTTTGGAAGCGGGTGGAGCTAGATCTTTGATGTTTGCACCAACACTGGCTAGAAAAAGTGCGATGGATACAGCTAATCAGTTAGCTGCTCAACAAGGAAGAATGGCATTAGGGGCAGAAAAATTTGCAACTAAGGAGCAAAACATACTAGACAAGAATATAACAAATCAAAGAAACCTAGGGATGTATGATTACGGTCAAGCTTTAGGGAGGAAATTCCAAGCTGAACGAGCATTGAAAGAAGCTGAAGGTATGGGATCTGCACTTTTCTCTAATCTATTATCAGACAGCTTAGGGTCTTTCACTGAACTGGGGATGACAGCTGCTGAGGCTTTTCCACTTGATCCTGTGGATAGTTTTGAAAATGGGGCTAAGATAAAAGAAACTCCAGGAGAGTTTTCACACAAAACAAACCCTATCGACCTTATAAGAAACGGTAAGAAGATTGGTGAGGCTACAGGAGGGGAGTTAATCTTTAACCCAGAGCAATCTGGAAAGCTTGAACAACTTGCATCTGAAGGCAGCACTGATCTACACAGATACTTAAAAGGATTATTTAAGAAGTTTAATACCAAGAAGTAATGTCTACATATTCAATTCAACAGGGTCTGATGTCTACTAAAGGTTCAGACACTGGCGTTTATGGTGCGAGGCTAAAAGCATTTCAAGAAAACTATAAAAAGCCAGAGTTTGCAGAGATAGCTAAAGAGTTTAGTGATATAGTTAATGCAGATAAAATTAGAGCTGATAAATTTAAACAAGCTGCTCTTGGATCAAAAGTAAATCCGTCTTCATCAGAACTGTATCAGTCTCAATATGTATTCGCTAAAAACAAGTTTGATCTTCTTTACAGCGATGAGACTTTACAGCACTATTCAAAATCCCCAGAATTAATGCTTAGGTGGTCGAACTTAGTTGATGAGCTTTCTGCAGAGATAGATTTATTCGAGGGTATATATGAAGACTCTTTTGGAGACATGAATAATTCTACTGGAAAAGAACCAACATACGCTGGTGGCGTGGCAAGAATGAACCAAGCAGGGAGCAATCAAGCGTATTGGGAAAGCCAAGGATTCGAAGATGTGTCTGGTAAAGATACTAATGAAACTATGAAGTTGATTGATCAGCCGTTGCATTATAATATGACATTAGATTTTGAGAATCATTCCTTTAATTATGAGTCAGACTATAAATATATATTAGAGCCACAGTCCCCAGCCTTTGCTTCAGAGCTATTTGGTTACAAATTAAAACCAACCAAAGTATTATCTCCTGCTGAGTATGCAGTTAAGACAACTTTTGAGAGTGCTTTTGAAACAGGAGAAGAAGGGTTTGGCGATTTTCTTAAGAGAATGCATACTGATCCAATGTATTTGAGGTCATCTATTGCTCAGTACATTGAAGACATGGATGTAGATGATTACACTGTGGATGACTTCATCAATGGTAATGTTTCTAATGACCACGCTCCTCTAGAACAAATTCTATCTGGTTACGACACGAAGGTGATAAATGCATCAGCTGAATTTGCTGAACAAAAAAAACGTAAGAAAAACAAAACTACTGCATCTGAAAAAGCCAATCAAAAAAAAGCGGACTTACTAGCTACAACTCTTAAAACTATGGCTGATCAGAGCAGTGTAGAATATACTGATATAGATGACAATTCTACTACGGGTGACATGAAAATTTTTAATCTACTCACCAAGTCTATTTATATTGAAGACGGAGGGGAAGAATTTAAACTGAAAAGAATAGGTATTGACGATGAGGGTGATCTATATGCTTACTTGATTGAGGAAATTCCAGATCCAGATCCACAATATGCCACGGTTAGACCTAGAGATGTCCCAACAATAGAAATTGGTAGGTATAAGGAAATAGAAGCTGGAGATAATATTACTAATCAACTTGAATCTGGTTTAGATGCACTATACGGAACTGGTGCTCTTAAAAAATTCATAGACAAAGCATTAAATTAAAATAAAAGCATGAACGAAGAGTTAAGGCGAATAATAGAAGAATATAATTCAAAGGGTTTTAGTTCAAACAAAATTGCTAACCTTTTGATATACTCTCATGGTATAAAAGATGTAGATAAACAACAGCTTATTTACATCGTTGATGAGTACAACGCTGGATCGTTGGAGC
>CEOI01020466.1_pt1 | contig 13835 bp, 9 predicted proteins | sample 530351 | NCBI WGS metagenome assembly CEOI01 (sample SAMEA2619962, study PRJEB7988) | marine metagenome | biome: marine biome (ENVO:00000447); feature: deep chlorophyll maximum layer (ENVO:xxxxxxxx); material: "saline water (ENVO:00002010), including plankton (ENVO:xxxxxxxx)" | depth 17 m | reverse complement strand
ACCTGTGGATGAGAATGCATCTACTGAGTTCTCTCTAACTAGATTCTTGACACCTGCACTATCAAATTTTAAGGGTTGGTCACTATACTGTGATTGTGACTTCTTATTCATTGAGGATGTCAAGGAGTTATTTGATATGGCTGATCCTAAGTATGCTGCAATGGTAGTCAAACATGACTATAAACCAAAGAGCAATACGAAGATGGATGGTCAAATTCAGTTTCCATATCCTAGAAAGAACTGGAGTTCTTTGATCTTATTCAATAACGAACATCCATCTCATAAGTTTTTGGATGTCAATGGCATGACTCCTGCAGAGTTGCATCAGTTTGACTGGATTGCAGATAAAGATCTAGGTGAACTGCCCGAACGGTGGAATTGGTTGGTTGGTTATTATGATGATGATCCGTCTGCATTGCACTACACGGATGGTGGACCATGGTTTGAAGAAACTAAAGACTGTGATTACTCTGGTTTGTGGCGTCAATATTATAAGGAGTGCTTAGATGCAAATAGAATTTTACAATGATTCCAATGGAGAGTTACTTTCCCCAGAAAAAATTTTAGACTTTGAATGGTATCCAAATCAAAAACTATCAAGTTTTGATTATTTTTATGAGACTGCCTATTTGGAACTTAATAGAAATCTTGCTAGGTCTGTTTATTTTGAAGACAAAGATTTATTCTTTAAAGTTTTTTCCAGGTATCTTAGATTTGATGAAGAGGTAGACAACAAATTTAGATATCCCATGTCTGTAAGAGACTCGGTATGTATGACTGGCTACAGTAGGATTCTTTATAACAAGTTTTCTGGTAAGGATTTACGAATAGATCTCATTGAATCTTCAATAGAATATGGGGTAGGAGGTCCAGAGATTGCAATTAATCTGACAGAAAGAGTAAAGAATAATTCTTATTGGAAGAATATTGATGTTAGTAACAAAACATCTGTGATTAAACTTGAGAAATGGAACTCGGATGTTTGGTTTATTAAGGAAATTGATTTCATAGACTCTGAAACAATTTTAAATTTAAAGGAGAATATGTCGAAAGAATATCTTTATTTCAGTGAATATAATTATTGTTTTAATAAGTCTAAATATTCAAAGGTATTCGATGAGTATCAAAACTTTTCAGATTCTTGGAAGAGTATAGTAGAGTCTCAACCAACAGAGACTTCTAGATGCTTAGAAAATCTTATTCAGACAACTTTCAATAAACTAAGAACCAATGAAAAAAATTTACATCGAAGATGAAACTGAAATAAAATTTGATAGATGTCCTAGTAAGATAATTGGTTTTAAACCTTATACTCTGGATACTATTCCAGGAAAGATGCGAGAGGATACTCTTAAGTCAACGCATAAATGTTTTAGGTTGATTGAAGAAAATCCCTATGAGTTCTTTTGTTTGCATCAAAGTATTGAAGAACTAATACAATCTGGTAGACCAAAAGCAACTAAGATAACTAAATTACCATACTTATATTTGGAGTTTGAAAAGAATAAAGCATGGTCATATCCTTACGCTTCTATGACTGCCAATGATCGTAAGTGGGCTGATCGTGAAGATCCCGAAAACTGGGAATTTGTTGTAGGTGGAGGTCGATCTGCAATTCATTCGAGATATTTTCCAGAAGTACCTTGGGAAATGGCTCACTTTGGAGTTGAACACGGAGTTGGTGGTGAAGAAGTAATTGATAAGTACATTGAGTATATACTCTCTCAACCTTGTTGGGAAGGTAAAGATACCTCAAATCTTGTTGCAGAGGTAACTTTATTTGGGTGGCCATATGCTGGTGCTCCTGGATCAAAATCCTGGGGAACAAGAAAAAATCCAAATAAAGAAGCCTTAGAATATAATTGGGATAGAATCTGCTGGTGTCCAGAGGTTAGATTCAATAAACAAGAATATATGGAAGATTTCGTATTTGAAAGACCCGATTCTTTCCTTGAAGCATCACTTTATAAATCACAAGATCTTCGCAAAAAACTGTATGAAACTTTCGTAGATTTCATGGACAACAACAGCGGTGTTCTAGATCATGAAGAAGTCGTCCATGAAGAAGCCGTCGATGAATTATTCCGTAGAATTATTTTTGACCACCTAGATTATGTTAGATCAATTTATGACTGGGAATTCTGAACCGAAAATAATATTATGTGATGATCGTACTGGAGAAATTATAAATCCAGACGACAAACTATTTTATGGATGTCAAATTAGAAGACATAAAATAACTGATGAATTGTATGAGGAAGCTTGGTCTATATGGAAACATGATGTAGATCTTGCTAGAAAGAAAAAAATATCACTGAGACTTTGGGAATCCTTGATGGAGAACAAAGTTTATAGAGAAGAATATTATTTAAATCTGTTCACTAAGTATCCATATCTGTATCGTGATCTGATCAGAAATAAAAAGTTTGATCATCCCATTTACATGTCTCCAGTGCCTGGTAAATATTTTTCTACGGGGCATAGTAGAACAATTCTTTCTAAAAAATTCTTTCCAGATTTAGAATACGATTTTGTTTATCAGAGCAAAGATTATGGTATTGGTGGAATTGACATACTAGAAAAACTAGTAAATAGTTTGCCTCAAGAAAAGAATGACCTGGCTATAATTGGTCTTGCTAGACAACCTGGAGATGAAATTTATTTTTTAAAATGTGTTAACTTCATCAGTGAAGAATACTGGGAAGATTTTACATATGTCAGACCAGACTCTTTCATGGAACAGGTTCGTAATCTAAAGATGTGGTTGTACCAGAAAAAATTTATTTTAGATAAGTCATTATCCTATGAACAAATCTTTGACGAAATTGCATTTCTACAGTGCGATCAATTCGACTGAAGTAGAACCTTTTGAAGATATTGCCGAGTTTGAATACATAAAAGACTCTCTTATAACTAGACAAGAAAAAGAAAGTCTACTTGAAATATTTGTCGGAGATGTGAAGGATGTCTTCAATGGTAAGTTTGATGGTAGTGATATAGTACAATATCCATACACCCATTTTATGGGATTGCCTTTTAAATATAAGTCGATACTGGAAGGTGGTGTTAGATATCCATCATATGAAACGAAAGATTTATCTTCTCCTATGAAGAGAACTGGTGTTGGTAGAGAACTTGTACTCTCACATTTCATTGACAATCCAAAGATAGATAGAGTTATTTTTCAACCTAAAAAAGGTGGTAAACTATCTGATCTCATTGATAGGATTTCAAACAATTCTTATTGGAAAGGTGTTGATATTGATAGTGCCTATATTCTTTCATGTAATGGCAGAGCCTTTCCTAGGCACAAGTATGTTATGACTATCGAATTCAACGATATACACAAACATGTTCTCGGACCTTGGACTGGAAGAATACATGAGAATATGGAATTGTGGTCTAAAATTAAACACATGATATTGAATTTTGATGGAGATTATGTTAAACTACTTGAAAGTATTGTTCGCATTCCTGTGTAGAGCAGTATTATAAATACCTTTACTAGTCATATTGAACGGAGATAATAGTACGTGGCACTAAAAAGACCGTCAGAATTTCATGGTGACAATAAGAAACGTCTGGAGAAAGAAGAGAGATCCACGCCCGAACCTATCGTGCCGGAAATTGCTAACTTAGGACCGTCTCTATTAGTTATTGACAGTGCATTTAAAGCCATTCAGGAACAGATCCACACTGCTAATATACAGCAGTTGGCTGAGTATAGGGAAGATCTGTCCGAATTATATGATTATGTCAACGATATGGTTGACAATAAACTACCTCAGATCAAGAGAAACGTTCATCAGGCTGATCTGAGAGTTGAGTCTAGAATTAAACAGGCCGAGAAAAAAATATTTGAACAAGTAGAATCTTTAACAGAAGAGTTTAAAGATACTACTTCCAACACTGTTAAAGAAGTTAGAAATCTACTTGATTCTCGTGTGCATCGAGTCAAAGAATCTATTGATCAAAAATACAATAGAGAACATGGTGCCGCGATCAATCAACTGAGAGAAGAAGTATTTGGAATTTTATCTAAGAAAGATTTTGATATCTCTGTTCTTGGTAATAAACTTAATGAGATTTCTGAGTCGTATCAAGTACTGAAAGAAGAAACTGAGAAAGGAAATCTAATTAGTGAGGGTCTTTTAAATGGACCTCTAGATCCTAGTGATCCACTTTCCAAGACTCAACTTGTAACCATTGATCAGTTAAACAAACACTATAGTTTGTTTGTTAATAGAGTTCAAGAACAACTATCAACACTTGGTGGTGGCGGTGAAACCCGTCTTCAATATCTTGATGATATTGCAGGTATTGCTACCAATGCGAGTGCATATGATGGCATGTTCCTGAGATATGATCATGCAACTAAGAAGTTCTTATTCTCTACAGTTACTGCTCCTGCTAGTGACTTTGCACTATATGCAAATGTTGCAGGTGTTTCTACTGTTGCAACCACTGCGACAAATCTTGCAGATGCGGCTAACATCGTTACAGGAACAGTCGATCCTGCAAGATTGAGTGGAACTTATGATATTAGTGTAACCAACGCAAACACTGCCAACTCTGCAACTAATGCAAACTTTGCAACCCGTGCTGGTATCGTAACCTATGCGGAACAAGCTGGTATTGCAACTAATGCATCTGTTGCGAACTATGCTGCTACTGCTGGTATTGCTTCCGAAGCAACCACTGCTCAGGGTTTAACTGGTGTTGCAGCGACCGCAACTTATGCTGCTACTGCTGGTATTTCTACCTTTGCATCTACTGCTGGTATTGCAACCTTTGCAAACCGTGCAGACATTCAGGGAGAAAAGAGTGTTCTCTATGTTGCTAAGGACGGAAACGATGCAAACACTGGTGAACTGACTAAACCAAAACTAACCATTAAAGGTGCAGTCCAAAAAATTATTGACGAAGGTCTCTCCGATACTGTAGTAAGAGTAGCACCTGGTTCTTATGTGGAAGATAATCCAATCGTTCTACCTAATGAAGTCAGTGTTATTGGTGCATCACTTAGAGAGACAACAGTTACTCCACTTAATGCAGACAAAGATATCTTCCATGTAGGTAATGCAAACTACATTGCTGAGATGTCTTTCACTGGAACTCAAAATGAAGGCAAAGCTGTTGTTGCCTTTGATCCAGAAAACAAGAGATATATTAGTAGATCTACTTATGTTCAGAACTGCACCAACTTTATTCCTTATAATATTGGAATGAAGATTGATGGTGATCATGCAATCGGACCCCTGAAGTCCATGGTTGTTGACTCCTACACCCAGTACAATCAGGGTGGTATTGGTTGTTCTATCACCAACAATGCATATGCTCAGTTGGTTTCAATGTTCACTATTTGTAGTGACACCGCCATCTTTACTGGATCTGGTGGTGCATGTGACCTTTCAAACTCCAACTCTTCTTTTGGTACTTATGGATTGGTTGCTGATGGTGTTAGTGATCTAAGTTATACTGGTACTATTACTACTGGAGTTGCAGAAAATAGTGATGTATTTGCAATTAATTTAAATAACCCAACATTTAATATTGTTGATGCAACTTATGATCATACCACTGGTCTTTTAAGAGGCGTAACTGACTCTCCCCATAACTTTATCGTTGGTGCTGGAGTTACTATTAATAATTTGATTTTTAGTTGCAACGAGGGCAACTCAGTTTATCCTTCTGGTAATCTTGGATATGTTTTCAATGCAGAGGCTGTTTCTGATGGAACGTACTACAATGCATACGAACTAATTGTTAATAACCGTCAAGAGATCATTGATAGATCAGTTGCACAAATTCCTGTTGAACATCCTGATTTCTATTATCCTAATGATCCACAGACAGGTGCATGGTCTCGTTATAAGGATGCATACAGACTAATTCAGAAGAACAGAGCAGATATTGTTCAGACTGCATACGATGAGATTGGTATTCAACATCCTGGATTTACTACAGATCCAGTTAAGTGTCAAAGAGACATTGGATATTTTATTGATGCCGTTTCTCTGGATGTCAACCTAGGTGGTAACGTATATGCAAGGAAGTTTATCCTTCAGTATTTCAACAATGGATCTCCAATTAACAATGGACTAGTTGGTGAAGAGACAGAATCTATCACTGCTTTCAATAAAGCTCGTGATGAAATGAAGAGAGCAATCACCAACCAGTTGGCATATAAAGATCTGACTGTAACTCCTGGAGAATCTCAGTGGGGAGATGGTCTAGGTGTAGTTGGTAATACGGATGCAAATGCTTGTGCTGATGTTCAGTCAAACATTGATACTCTGACCTCAACAATTACTACGGTAATTAATGACGGAAATCTTACCAACCTACCCTCCGAAACTGTAGGTGGTAATATTCCTGATGGTGAAGCCAAGTGCAGACGTGACACTGGTTACATTGTCGATGCACTTTCTCTGGATGTTCGCGACTACACAACAAAGAATATCATTGAGAATACAAAGAGATACTTCACTCTTGACGGTACTGCACCAATCACAATGGGACTTGCTGGTGAAACCGCAGAAAGTATTACCGCATTCAATAAGGTGAGAGATGTTGCAAGACAGGCAATTACCAATCAGTTGTACTATAAGGATTTGACCATTGCTGCAGATCCTGTTACTGGATTCAATACAGATCCAAATTCTTGTGCAAACGTTCAGACATTTATTGGAAATGTCGTTGGTATTCTTACAACTCGTATCGAAGCAGGAAATATCGTAGGTGCAAACGAACTACCTGCAGTCTCTGCTGCAAGTACAGTCTTCACTCTTGATGTTGGTATTTCTACTATCGCACACACTTATGTTTCTGGTGGTACTGCAGCACTGGATGTTGTAAGACCACATGATGGTCAAGTTATTTACTTCGATAGACTTTATAATACTGTCAAGAAAGTCAACATCACCGACCAAGGAAGTTATACTACTTTACCTGCGGTTACATTCTCTGAACCAGAAACTCCTTGGGGAATTAAAGCAACTGGTATTCCAGTTCTTGAACAAGGAAAGATTGTCGCAGTTGAGATGATTTCTAACGGTAGAGGTTACATTGATGCACCTACAGTTACATTCTCGACCCCGCAGTCTGGTATAAATACTGCAGTAGGTAAGGCAGAAATTCTGCCGACTTATTATACTATCTCAAAGGCAACTGCAATTACTAATGATGTTTCGTTAGTTACCTTGACTGAAAATGTGCCTTTTGCCGTGAATGTTGGTACTGCGGTAAACTTCTTTAAACAAAGTCGAATACTTGCAACGTCACATTCCTTTGAATTTATTGGATCTGGAATTGATATCACTAGGGCGATTCCATATAGTGGAGGACTTCCTCCCATCGCTGAAAATGAAACCGATTCTAGAAATGGCGGATTGGTAATTTATACTTCCACCAACCAGGCTGGTAACTTCAAGATTGGAGACGGTGTTATCATCAACCAAGTTGAAGGAAAGATCTCAGGTCAATCGTATAGTAAGAGTTTAGTTTCAACTATGACACCATATATTTTATCTCTCGGGGGTTTCTAAGAAATGGCATTAGCACTCAATAATTATGTGACAGTTGGTGTCAACGCTCCATCTACACCAGTGGGAATCTATACTGCTCCTGCTGGATATAATGCTGTTGTACTTTGCGCTCAAGCAACAAACACTCTTGGAGCTTCAGAAGATGTTACTCTTTTGCATGAGAGAGAAGTTTCTGGAGTAGCGGTAACTACTTACTCTGCATATCAAAAAGCAGTTGCATCACATGAAACAATCGAATTGACAACAGGGAAACTAACTCTTGTTCCTGGGGATCAATTTAAAGTCGGCACAAGTACATCAACTGGGGTACATGTTTTAGTAACTGTCCTTGAAACACTAATCTGAGGGGCGCAATGGAAAGAAAGAGACATCTTAGGATCGGTATTTCAAGTTATACCGATAACAATACAGTTTTACGTGTTACTGGTAATGCTGAGTTCTCTGGAATCGTTACGGCTCTGGAGTTCCATGGTGATGGATCTAATCTTACAAACATTGTCGCAGTTTCAACTTATGCTACTAATGCAGGATTTGCTACTGTTGCAGGTATTGTAACTGAGTCTGGATATTCTGGATATGCAACCACTGCTGGTATTGCTTCAGGACTTACTGGTAGACCAGATATTGAAGTCAATAATCTTGATGTAGCAGGACTTTCCACACTTACTGGAAACGTATCATTTGGTTCTAGTGCATTATTTGGTGACGATCAGAGACTTGTCTTTGGTGATAATGCCGAATTGATGATCTTCCATAATGGAACTAATAATAATAGTGTAATCTCAGCATTAGGTACAACAGAAAGTCTGAATATTAATGCTCAGACAATAACACTTAAGGATGCAACTGGTGTAAGTACGAGAGCTAGATTTGAAGTAACTGGTAACGAGATTGTTGGTGTTACCACATTCAAAGATCGTATACAACTTGGAAATACTGTAGGTAATGGATTATATGTTGGTGATGATAATGATCTTATAATATACGAAACTGGTGGTGATGTTGGGATCAACTACATGACCACTAGTGGAGTATTGTTTATCCGTGGTGATCAGGTTCAAATTGATAAGAATGGATCAAAGAGACTTTACAGTACTTCTGCGGGATCTCTAGAACTTTACTATGCTAATAGTAAAAAACTAGAAACTACTGAGTCGGGTATTATAATAACTGGTATTGCAACTGCTGATGGATTTGTCGGACCTCTAGAAGGTGATGTCACTGGCAATTTAACTGGTGACGTTAATGCTGGAGTTATCACTGCAGTTAATGGTAACTTCACTGGAAACGTAACCATTGGTGGTACTTTAACTTATGAAGATGTAACTAACGTTGACGCCATCGGTCTGATCACCGCAAGAAGTGGTGTCGAAGTTAATACTGGTGGTATTTTAGTACAGTCTGGTATCACTACTGTACAAAATCTAGAGGCAGTAGATCTCACCATTAGAAATCTTACTGGTGTCGCTGCAACCTTTACCGAAAGTTTAAGTCTTTACGATAACGATAGATTTTATCTTGGTACTTCCCAGGAGATGGAGATTTTCCATGGGACACTTGGATTCTCCTTCATAACTTCTAGTGAACCACTGAACATTTACTATGGTTCTTCTGGTTCTGCAGACACTCTTGATATTAGATATTCGGGTACTGATCTTGCAGCAAGGTTTACAGAAGATGCTTCAGTAGAGTTATATTATGATGGTTCTCAAAAGTTTGCTACAACTACCACTGGTGTTTCAGTAACTGGTGATGCCACTGTAAGTAGTAATCTGAGTGTCAGTACTCTATTCCTTGCAGATGTAGGAAACAATAAGATTGGATTCAATACCACTTCTCCGAGGTCATTCTTTGAAGTAAGAAGAGACACTTATAACCTTGGGGAATCAGTAATGCTGGTTTCTGATGGTGGAGTATCGGCACCTACTGGTCGTGATTGTACTCTAAGAGTTACAAATGATGGAAGCCTGGCCGATTTTTCGGTTTTTGAGTTAGAGTCTGACGTATCCAATGTTATTTTTAGAAACAATGGCACCTTTGGTATTGGAACCACTGTTCCAAAACAACCTCTAGATGTTGCAGGTATTATTACTTCTCTGGGACTAGAAAGCCCTGGTATTGTTACTGCGAATAGATTTGAGAGTAATAGTTCTGGAACTCCACAGATTGATTCTCCAAACAACCTAAACATTAATGCAAATCAGGTCGCTATTAGTACAGACTTGACTGTTGGTAACAACTTCAGTGTTACTGGTCTTGGAACTTTCTTATCTGATGTTGATATTGATGGTAACGTAGTTATTACTGGTAACGCCAGAACCATTGACTTCAAAGCTGATACTGCAAATACAAACTTCGATACTGGTATTAGATTCTACGAGACTACCGTTTCTGATCCCAGAATGATGTTGAATTATAATGCTGACGATGGTAATCCACCAAACGGTCAGATTGAAATCAAAGGATTCAACAATGATGAGAATGCTCTTCAGACAGTTGTAGTCTTCGATAGATTTGGTGACGTTGGTATTGGTACTACAGCAGTTAGAAGTCCTGTTGCTGTTGGTGCAACTAATATTCTCCACGTATCTGGTATTGTTACTGCACTTGAGTACTATGGTGATCTTACTGGTAATGTAAGTGGTAACGTAACTGGTAATGCTACTTCTGCTGACTATGCAACCGTTGCTGGTATTGCAACTCTTGCAGAAAATCTGACAGGCGATCCTTCTATTAGTATTACATCTGCTACCGTTGGTGGTTCGATGCAAGTTACTTCTGGAAACATCTATAGAAGTAATGCCGATCTCACTCTCACTGGTGGTGGACCACAGTCTACCAGATCTCAACTGATACTGACTAATGGTGGAAGTGCAACACTCAAGGCTGCTGATTCTTCAGGAAATGTAGTTCTTCAATCACCTAGTGGTGAGGTAAGTGTATTTGATTCAACTGGTTCTACCACTCCTTTCATCAGAACTGGTGCTGCTGGTACTGTAAGACTCGATAGAGGTGATGGTAACTTCACTGGAGTTGTAACTGCAACAACTTTCTATGGTGATTTTGTTGGTGATGGTTCACAGATTACAAATGTTACTACCCAGACTGCAACAGAAGCAGAAGGATTAACAGGTGAACCAGATATTAATGTAAGTTTCCTTGAGTGTGATAACTTACTTGTAACTGGTATCTCAACCTTCTTACAGAATCTCCACTTATATGACGGTAATAAGATCAATATTGGTGCTAATAACGCTACTGGAGACCTTATTATTTGGCATGATGGAAATAATAGTTACATCCAAGACATTGGAACTGGTGATCTGAAAATTCAGGCAACCAATTTGTCATTGGAAGATGCTAGTGGAAATTCATATGCTGGATTCTCTTCAGGTGGTTCTTCTGTTCTTTATCACGCTGGTGCTCAAAGATATGCTACTACTGGCGTAGGTCAAACAATTAGTGGTGAAACTAATTTTGGTGGACTTCTAAGAACATGGGATAGTGTAAGATTTGGTAATGATCTTTCTATTGGAGCAAATGCAGTTGGTACTGCAATGACAATCTTCCATGATGGAAGTGGAAACATCCGAAATGGTTCGGGTCATTTAGTCTTACAGAATGTAGACTATAGTTTTGGAACTTATATTAGAGGTGGATTCGTAAATATTGGTTCGAGTGGACCAAGTTTCTCAGTAGGTGTCTTGGTTGGTGGTGTCACCGCTGACAACGATGTTAGATGTTACTTTAATAATCAAGAACGAATCAGAACAATTGGTGCTGGTGTTACTGTAACTGGAGACATCTACGCAACAAACATTATTCTGAGTGCTCCAAACAATCAAATGTATAGATTAAGTGTTGATAACGCAGGAAATCTCTCAACCACCGCAGTATCTTCGTGATGAGTGTACGTACCGCTGCAATAGTTATTGATAATTTTTTATCTGATGATAAGTGGGAGTATATTCAAAACAATATTGACTCCTACTTAAACACATCAGAGTTTGTTGAGAACCGAGATGATCCATATACTGCATGTGTTGGTTGGATTAAAGAAAAACTCTCAACATTTGATTTTCATAATGAACATTGGAATGTAAATCTTGATACTTGGTCATTCATTAATACCCTTCCTCCCAATATTGATAGGGAGTCATCGGGAAATGGATATCATATAGACTTTGGTGGTTTTGTATATTACATTCATCCCACATGGGATTCTTCTTGGGGAGGGCATCTTCTGTTTCAAGATTGTGATGTAGATAAGATTGAACCGACTCCAAATAGATTTGTTTGGATTAATCCTCAAGTTCCTCATGGAATTGAAGTTGTGAATGACACTGCAACTCATAATAGAGTTACTATTGTAGGGTGGCCAGAAGGGTGTGTTGAGTATCCCGATGCCACACAACAAATAAATATTTCATATTGAGTGTGTCCTATGGCAAGTACATATAACAGAGCACTAAAACAACTCAAGAATAAGACTTTCGATAAGAAGTCAAAGTTGCTAGAAGATATTCCTACTAATAATACTACTAACCTATATGTCGATGTTCCTAGTGATACTTTAGAAGTACCAGGAGAAATTGATAGTCCTCTTGATCTTACTAAAGATGGAGATGGAGTAGAAGGATATACTGGTAATGACACTAGTGGATTGTTTACTGAGGATGGAACTATTCGAGCTGTTGAACCTCCAGGTAATAATTCTTACGTCTTAGGGCCCATGATGTCTATGTGGTATGGGTGGGGTGGATTTACTCAGATTGGATATGTTCGACAGTCCGACAGGAGAATGGTAAATCTAGCTAGAATTAATGGAAGAATAGAAAACTGGGATGGTGAATCTGGATTTACATCCTACGGTCAATTAACTGTAGAACAGGCTAAATGGTATAGAGATCAACCAAGAGGAGACTATCGCGCTTTCTATCCTGGTCCACCATCGAATCCTGCTGACACTTATGGTAGATACCTAGGTTCTATGGTTATCTCATCAAAAGATACAAGACAGAGAGTGTTCGTTCCAGGAACTAACAGAACTTACGATCCCTCTGATAATTATTCTGCACAAAGACCTTATGAACCCCTTGATCCAAATGAAGGAAGGGCGACATATGATCCTGTAGGTGAATTAGTTATACTTGGTGTTGCTTTTGTTGCGGCAAAAGGATTCATACTTATGGTAAAAGCAGTGGGTATTGGGGCTTTGGCAAGAGTTCGTAATGTGTTATCAAATATTAAACCAAAACCAAAACCAAGAACATATAAAAAGATTGAGTATCCTAAATCGGATCCGATGGATAAAGTTTTGAGAGATATTGATAGAGCAGGTCGCTCACTTCAAAACAAACCAAGAACAGATCCAACTGGACCAGTTAAAAAGAGATTTCCAGTTGGAAACTCTTTTGAATTAAGTGGAAATTATCTTGCTGAAGGTCTTGAAGAACTTCCGATAGAATTTATTCCCATTGTTAGTAATATGCTTGCGGATATGGGTGGATATTCTGCTGAGAATATTGACAAGTTGATTAAATTTATTGATAAGTATATGAAAAAGACGGGTGGATCGACTGAGACAACGGTAAAAGAATCTAGATCTAAAGAAGTTATTCTTGAAAACCGTAAGAGAATTCTGCGTGATCTTAAAAAACCTGTTACGATTAAGGAAGCTCCAAAGAAATTTAAATATAAACCACAGGTTGAAAAGAATAAATCTGTAGGTGCGGACATGATGAAGGTTCCTGATACACCAAAACAGTACAAACCTCCAACAAATATGTGGTCGAAGAAAGATTATTATAAGAATGTTAAATCATCACAGGAAAAGAAAAATGAAGTCCTTGAGTTGGTTGGTTCTTCAGAACACCATTGGACTTACCTGACTGTTGATAAGAGGAAAAAGAGTCAAGAAAAAGTTAATGAAATGATGGCTGCTGAATTTGATAAACAAATAGAAGTAATGTATGAAAAGTACAAGTCAAACGAGAAGAAGTCTGATAAACTCTCGAAATATTTGAATAACGCTTGACAGGGTTCGGGTTTCACGATAATATAAATAAGTCAACGGGTTAAGAAACGTAACGTTTTTTAATCTATTGTAAACTCCCCGTAAACCGAGACCTCTAGGGAGGATAAACCACGTCTCTAATACCTTTGCCTGAGGGTGGCGAAGGAATATTTTACCTAGTGTCCCTGCACTAATACCTAACCCTTTTTCAAAATGGCTAATTCTGTACTTTCAAGACAACAATCACAATCCTCGTGGGAAAATTTCTGCGA
>CEOI01006785.1_pt1 | contig 13940 bp, 18 predicted proteins | sample 530351 | NCBI WGS metagenome assembly CEOI01 (sample SAMEA2619962, study PRJEB7988) | marine metagenome | biome: marine biome (ENVO:00000447); feature: deep chlorophyll maximum layer (ENVO:xxxxxxxx); material: "saline water (ENVO:00002010), including plankton (ENVO:xxxxxxxx)" | depth 17 m | reverse complement strand
AAGAACGTCTGCTTGAGTATAAGAATTTAATGCAGCTAAATGTTTTTCTTTTGTTGCTGCGCCCATATGCTCAGGATATTTTTCTGAATACTTTATTATTTTATTTCTTAAAGCATCTACTGATCTAAGGTTAACAGATTCTTCTGTGCTTAATGATTTGTTTTCAATATCTGAAAGCTCAGAAAGTATTTCTGATTGTTCTGTTAAAGCAACAGCACTCTTATTTTTTTTCTGAATATTAGCTCGGAGTTCATTTATCTTACCAAGAAAAGTCCGTTGTTTACTTGGATCAAAATATGGCCTGTTCATAGAAACCATATTTTGAAATCGTTGCAAATCATTTAATAGTATAGCAGGTGATCCACTTCCATCATATGATGCTACTCTCTCAATTAGATTTTGCTGCTGTTCATTAAATGATGCTTCAAATGATTTTGCTATCTTTCTTTTTGCATCTTCGGGGAAAGCAGCAGTTGCTCTTGATAATTTTGAAATAAGATCTGTATTTGCAACTAACGCACCAGTGCGCTCATCCAATGTATTATATATTTCTTTTGTAACTTCTTCTAATATTTTTCTTCTATTTGCAGTATCACCTTGCGCTGAAGTACTTGTTAAATAATCTAACTTTGCCAAAACAGAAACTGTTAGCTCTTGAGAAGCTATCTCCATTTTTGCCGTATATTCATCGCTATCTATTTTAGATAAAGCAGTGTAACCTGTTAGCTGTGTTCCAAGTCCTGACACAATTTCTTCGCGTTGAGATCTTGTAAAAGTATTTTCTAACTCTGCAATAATCTTAAATATATCTTCACCAAATTCTTTACTTAATTTATTGCGAATACTAGCAGTGCCACCTTTAAAATCCTCTGATAATATAGCAGTTTTTAATAAATCAACAGCTTCTGAAGATAATCCATCAGCATCAGCCGCACCAAGACCTCGCAAATCTGAAGATAAACTTTTTATTATTTGTTCTAATGCAAGTGATTCAAATTTTTCTAGTGACTCTGGCGTACTATCAAAAACACTTCTTTGCAGTTCAATAACATTAGCAACATCAATTGTTGTTTTACCTAACTCACCTTGAGAATGAGTTTTGTGTAACATTTCCTCAAGAAGAATAAAGTCCTTTTTATTTTTTGCATCAAATTCTAAATCGCTAAATTCTGTAAGAAATGCTTTCTCATCTCTATACATATCAGCATATGAACCTAGTTTATCAGGCGCGGCTAAACGATGTATTTGACTAACCTTTCTTCGTATAGCTTCACTTTCAATGTAATTAATATTTCTAGGATTTCGTATTGCCATTTCTACAGCAAGCGTTTGACTCTTACTTAATTTTTGAGACAGACTTATTAAATGCGGAACTCTTGCTGATGCTTTCATATTACTTAATTCTTTAAGTAATCTTCTATTTTCTGAAATATTACCAGTTAACCTAAAATGATTTGCTACTGATATTTCTGCATTAGCTTCAAGCTCTCGCATTATAGCAATGTTTTCTTCACTAAATGATGACGTTTGATATATTTTAGCAAGATTATCTAATGAGTTGTAAGCTTGCATAAGAGATTCATCTTTAGCTAATTGAACAGCTGCTTTTTGTTCTTCTGCTTTTTTATATGTAAGAAAAGAAGTAAGTTGCGCTGTGCCTGCTGCTCTTGCCTGTTCTGCAAATCTACCCTGTGCACCATCTGTATAACTTGCAATGTAATTACTAAATTGATCTGAAAATTCTTGAGAGCCTTTATATTTTTGAGCAAACTGTGCGCCTGCTTCTCTCATATCTTCATCGACTTGCCGAGCATATCTACGTTTAATTACTTCACGATAAACAGATGCAGCTTCTGTTCCGAAGTTTTGCGGTACTGTTAATGCAACAGGTTCACCATTTTCATCAAAGGCTCTAAGATTTTCTGCGGCAACAGCTTCTGCATAATCAATACCTTTTTCTCTAGCAACACGCTTCATGTTGTCTGCTGCTATTGAAGTTAGGTTATCTGCTGCTTTTGCAATTGCGTTTTGGGCTTCTGCTGCACCAGTAGATATTCTAGAAATACCTGCATTTTGAAGCTGAACAGTTCTTCTTTGTCTTATAACACCCATAATAAACCTATGTTTTAAACATCAAATATGTACTAATACCTGTCATTGCTGTTGAGATCATATTAGCTTTAGCAATAGAGCTTGCAGATTTACCTTGCGCTCTGGCGGCTGCACCTTGCACATCACGTTTGCTTGCTTCTATATCCATCATAAGATCAATATTTTTTATATCTTGTTTAGCAATATCTTCTTGTGCTTTGAAAAATGCAGCTACATTGGTTATCTCTCTGTTATTAAAACCTAATAACAAAGCTTCGTTACTATTATTTGCGTCATTTAGTTCACGCAATCTATCCGAATGTCTTTGATAAGCTGCGGCTTTACCCATCTTCTTATCAATACGATATTCGTTTTCTCTTATTTTAGCTTCTCTTTCAGATGCTTTACCTGCTTTATTTTGAGCAGATATAGATGCAACGGTGCCTACACCAAGAATGGCAGGTAATAACCATGGGGGCATTAGAATGTAACCTCCGCTATAATACTGTTTACTTGTATTCCTAAAGGTGCAGTTTGTGTAACTGTAACTTGAGGATCTCTGTTATACCCTAATAAATAGAATTCTTTTTTACCAGTTACAGCTTGTCGTATCTGGTCAAAATCATCATTTACTTTTCTTATAAATAGTTTTGTTCCATTAACTGATACAGATAATGTATTGTTTAAATCTAATATTACCTTACCAATTGTTCTTGGTTCACCAGTAAGAGGACCAGTAGATATGCCTATATCAATAGGATTAGATTTTAACTCTACATCAAAACCAAAACCTACCTGACAAGAAGTCAACGCAGAATCAACAGCACTAACATCAACATTACCATTAGCTACAGTAAACTGGCCAAGATAATCTGTTGAGCTAACTACATCAACAACAGCACCATTATCAAAAAAGTTAGATACATTGAACACGCCTGCTGTTCCAGTATAGTTATTAGCATTATCAATATTCATATTTGCATTAAGTTCAGTAAGAACAAACTGCTCTGTACCTGCACCTAAATCATATTTGATTACAGCAAACACTCTGCTTTCAATAGACATAATAGAATGAAATGATCCATCAGTCACAAAGTTACTCCACCCTGCTCGGTTCTCTAGTTTGTTTACATTATAAACCGCAAGATCACCTGTGAAGTTAAGAATAAATATAAATGACTCTGATGTATTTACTGCACCTGCAACAATACACATTTGCACAGGATCATTAATTAAATGCGATGATAATACAGATATAGGGTCAGACTTATATGCATTCTCAGTATCATCATAAACAAATTGACGTATCATCTTGCCGCCAATTTGATTAAATACAGTAGCACCGTAAAAAGGTTCTGGTCTTACAAATCCTGCGCCAAAGTTTGTTTGACGTTTCATCTGAGCATTGAGTGGAGTTATAGGTTCGTTCTGAAATGTAGGTATGTAAAACTCAGAAGAAGCTGTAAAAATATGAATGTCTCTATTAGAAACAAAATGTCTAATAGTTCCTATTTCACCAATACTAGCAACAAGTTCTATAGAATCATTTGCTGCGCTAGTACCTAGATCAAAGTTATAATACAAAGCTGTTTTACTTGCCCAAACAAAATCTGGTTGTGATAGTGTACCACCAAACCAAAGTCGATTTTCATGAAACCCAACAGCCGCAGGAAAACCACGAACAGCAGAGTAAGATTGTTCAGACCACTCAGTTGATGGCGCATGGGTTACAATCTTTGGAAAACCTCCACCATCTTCTGATGCATTAGCGGCAGCGCCAGCAGTTATTTTATATCTATTCTCATCAATAATTCTGTTAATTGTTCTTGAGCCATTGATTTGATTAGCAGCAATACCACCAACACTTCCTGCATCTTCAATTGTAATACTATTATTAACACTCATGCCATGATTGATTTGAGTTATTTCTACATCAGTAGAACCATCTACTGTTCTTAAAGCATCTGCCGCAAGTTCTACTCTAAGAGTGTCAACTATATTGACTGTTGCTTGCGTTGTTGATTGCACAGAAGTAATAAACAACTCAGAGTCATGATACCTTAATGAAACCCCAACGTGTTTAGAATTTGGGTAGTTGCCACCAGATTGTGAACCTGTTGTATCAAAATAAGCTTGGCTTGTTGTTACTGTAACGCCATTACCAGTTGATGCCGCAGGATTAAGAGTAACACCAAAAGGTTGAAAATGATAATATGGCTGATGTATTCTTGCTCCACCTGCTTCTTGTTGAAATACATATAACTCAACTTGAAAACTATTAAGTCCTGTTCTTACAAGCTGCCGACACATAAAAGAATTATGACATAGAAATAATACATCGCCACCTTGAGCAAAAGTTATCTCATGTAATATATTCTCAGAAAATGGTAATGCTACGCTATCGGTATCTTGTGTTAATGTTGTAACTAAACTTAAAGCACCAGTTGAAGGATCAATAAAAAATATTTCTAATTTATTATTAGACATTGCAACAACATATTGCTCATCATCAGAGAAAATAAACGGAAACAATCGTATTTGCTGACGCTTTGTATTATCAACAGTTACACTTGAAAACTTATGTAAGGCTTGAAAACCACCACGTTTAAGGACACCACCTTCTGCTCTTATAAAAAAATTCTTCATACGTTGTGCAGAAGAATTGTATATCTCAGAGTCTGTTCTTGATATAAGAGAAGGACTAATTTCTCCGTATTGGAAATTAGTTAAGGGTACTTTTACTTTTCTCATTAGGTTAACCTTGTTGTTAATAACCTAGATGTAACAAGTTTATTTGTGCTTTGCTGTTGTCCATCTAATGATCTGGCTTTTGCAGATAGTTTCTGGAACTGTGTTTCCATAAGCTGAGACATACTTTGATCTCGAGCTAGTGATGTAGCAAAGACAACAGCCATTGCGTATTCTACCACTACAGAAAAATAAGAAGGCCAATCATTTTCTTGCGCTCGGTATGTAAAATCAACAACAAGCTCATCATTTACATTAGCATCGCAAAATATTTTATTACCGTATATTTTATATTCAATTAAATTATCATTAACAGTCACGGCATGAACCATTAAATAATCAGCAGGCAATTGATAAGCGGCATTGAAACGACCAGTAGGAACATCTGTTAATCTATTTAACACTGCCTGATCTGTTGCAAATCGCCACCTAGTTCCAACTAAATTAGATCTAGCAATATCTTCATACATATTCCCTGCAATTAAAGCTTCACTTGTATCATCCTCAAAAGAAGTAATTGGTTGCGCCCCAACCAAAATAAGCGCACGACTACAAATATCTATTGGACTATTAGCAGGTGTACTTAATGCCATTCTAAACCCCTATGTAAAGAGGGGGGCTTTCGCCCCCACTCAATTAGTCACCATCTGTTTCCGCAACAGCAGTACCATCCGATACATCAACAACTGTACCAGTGTTAGAAAGCACAGTACAAAAATTAGTTGTTGGAGTGTTTGTATCGCAAACAATAATCAAGTCACGAACAGAAAGCATATTAGCTGCACTGTTAAAGTAACCTGCTGAGTTTACAGCAGCAATTGCGTCTGTAGTAGAATATCTCCACACGCTTCCATTTGAATCGCCACCGATACGAGTAAGACCACTTGCACTATAAGCCATTTTAGATCTCCTCCTTAGTTATTGTCTAGGACTTCGTAGATACCGTTATCATCGATAGCTACTGCGCCCATTGACATCATTGATGTTGAAAGGTGTGAAACCTTTTCAGCAACATAGTTAATTTCAGTTTGCACATCCGAATTGATACCAATACCAATTGCAGTTGTATGATAAGCAAAGTTCTTACCACCTGAGACAGCATTTGTTGAAAAGATCTTAAATCCTAAGAACTCTTTCATTGTAATGCCACCTGCAAACGGTAGGTTCTGCTCACCAACAAAATCAGATGAAGCAAACTCTGTAATGTTATAAAGATCTGCAAACCCTTGTGGAGACATTACTAAGTAACGCTGACCATCTTCGGGAATATCAGCAGCACCAAAAGTTTCAAACAATGTAAGCAAGTCTGCTTTACCAAGAGCAGAATTCGTATCATGTATTTGAGTAGAGTTAGCGCCTGCGTCCATTGCAGCTACAATAATTTCATCAGTCTTACGACCTAATGCAGCAGCAGCAGATTGAGTTACAGCCGATCTTTCATTGATATTTGTTTTCAACTCATCAAGCTTATCAATGTATTCAGCAGCGTAAAAGTCGCTCATTGATACTTCGACATTGGTATGTGCAAGTTCCATTGGAGTTACATTACCATTGCGTGATTTCGTTGATGCTGTTCCAGTGCCTATTTTCTGGAAGCGTGCAGTTGATCCTGAGACATTTGTAGAGCGAATAGTGTTCCGTAGCTTAGAACCCATGCGCTGATACGCCATGTGAACCTCAGTTTCAAACTGCTTTATAAAGGCTTGGTCTATTGTATTAGCCATTTTTACAGTCCTAAATTAAGTTTACAATTGCTACGAGTGTCCGCTACTCTCACATCAACTTGGGTATCCTTTCGGGCCAATCAGTGCATCACGGGTCGTAATGCCTTTGAATTAACATTACCTTTCTCAGAAACGCAACGCACAAAATGAAAAAACTCATGACCTTCAATTTCTACTGTTTTCTCATTAAAAGAAAATTTACAGAACTTTAACCACTCAACAGTGTTATGATTGTCTACTGGCACAATGTTTTCAACATAGTCGAAGCCCTGCGATAGTTCTTCAATTACAACAGGACACCACCTAAGAAACTTAGACTTAAATGTTTCTAACTCATCTGTTGCAAGAAACCATATTCTACCTATACGCATATCAGGATCATGAGTAACATCAACAACCCCACAAATACCCACAGGATTATCCTTGTGAATAATTGTAAGGTTGTATGATGTCTTATCAAGCATTGGGACAATCAACGCTTGTAAAGGCGAGCAGCCCATAATCCTACACTCGCGCTTATCAGAAGATCTCATTTTATCTGCAATCGGTGGTGCATGTTCTAAGATTGATTCAACAATCTTTGTTTCACCAGATTGAAATAAAACTCTATCCATAAAGTTTTGACCAACCTTCTTGAACTTCTTTTACATAAGCAGGGTCACGTTTAGCAGGATGCCAATACTTTTCGTCTGCCATTTTTTGCCTTAGTATATCTTCACTAAGTTTTTCTGGAGATTCAGAAGTAGCAGCAATAGATGGGCCTTTCATTTTTTCCATAATATGCTCAAGAACTTCAACACCTGCGGCTGTAGATGTTAAACCATCAAGTGCTGCTTGATGTTTTTCTTCAAAGAACTGGGAAGAAAACAAGCCTACTGCTTCTACCCTTGAAGTTGCATTATCACCTAGCTTACCCATTTCTTCATCAAAGTCTGGTATATCTGCGGTCAAACCATCAGAGTACATCTTCAAACCTTTTTCAAATTCGTCTTGACTAAAACCATTCTCCCAAGATGTTTCTGACCACCACTTTAATAATGGGTTATCTGCTGCTAATTCATCATCAATATAATCTGGAAGCTCATAGTCTCCTGATGTTTCTGGCCTGTCTTTAAAAGCAATTTCTTCAACTTCTTTTAATGTTTGCTCTCGTATATCTTCTTCTTTGCCACCAAGTTTTGCTTCTAATTCTTTATAAGCTTTAGCAAGATCTTCACCTGTTTTATACTTCTCAGGTAACCATTCAGGTCTTTCATCTGTTGGCTGCTCAAGATCTTCTGCTACAACAAAATCACGCTCCTCTTGTGGCGGCAATTCTGTTTGTTCTGTTGTTGCTTCAACTGTTTCTGTTTCTTCACTCATTAGATCTATTCCTATGTCCTCTAGCAATATGACGCTCAATCAAGCCAACAATATATCGTTGACCTTCAAGATGCCTAAGTTCATCATTTGAAATACTAGAACCACCAACCATTTCAATAGTAACACTTCGTAAATATTTTAGAACTTCTTCACCTGTTGGATTAGAAAATACTTGTGCCATGTTTACAGAAATAATATCTTCTTCTGTTTTTTCTCTGGCTAAACCATCAAGTCCTAAATACTTACTCTGCGGCAATCGGTTGTTCCATCTGTTGCTGTTGTTGCATTTGCTGCATCATTGCAACTAGATTATTACGTTCTTCTTCGTCACGAATCAAGCTTTCTGGTATACCAAATTTTGCCGCAAGGTACATAGCAGTATCTTCTGAGCTTATTAATAGGTTAGTTACATCCTGCCCAAAATATCCATTAATGGTTTCTAAGAACCTAGAAATAGCTTGAATGTCTTGATTAGATTGAGCTTGTGCTAATGGAGAAACAGATCGAACCTTGACTTCTCTACCATTAACTGTTGGCATTTCAATACGCCCTTGCTTCTTAAGAATATAAACTACTCTTTGAAGAACAGGCTGCACAAGTTCAGCTTGTAGTCTGCCAAATGACGATCCAATACGTCTTGATAGATCTGCCATACGTTCAGCTACTTCTGTTGCAGACTTAGGTGTTTTATTAGGATCACCAAGCATTTCACTATATAAAGCTTGCTTAATATTGAAACGTTGATCGCTAAGAACTAAATCGCCAATATCAAATCGTCCTGCTGCTTGTATTGGTTGCAAGCCTGCGGATTGCGGTGACTTAGGTATTATAGTGCCAGGGACGAGATTAATAGTATCAGGGTTAATTATACCATCATCGTCCATTTGATAAATGCCAGAGATTGCCATTTGTGCATTCTCAAGAGTCATTCTTACAATAGCATTAGTTGTTTTAATTGCAGATAATGCTTGGAACAAAGGACCACGCCCATACACTTCACCTGCACACGTAGACCATCTAAAACAAACATATGGATTAGAACCTACGCCCTCAAAATAATTTTGAGTTATCATTGTTTTGGAAGATACATCAATTACAAAATGATCATACGCTTCAACATTAGGAGAAGCATAGTTACGACAAACAACCTCAAGTAATTTACATTTACCATCAGGATCTCTTTGTATTCTTTGCAATACTTTTTGATCTGGCTCTGCATCAGGATACATAATTGGTATATGCATATTCTTAACAGTGCTTCGTTCTCGATACACATGATCTACTCTATCATCTGGACCAGTATCTAAAACTACGTGAGGTAATGGAACAGCACGAAACACGATAGGATTTACAGCATCGCCTTCTTCTACACAAAGAACACCAGTACCAACAGCAAGATCCATAAATGACTCATGCACTTCTTGTCCAAAGTTTGAGTTTTGTAGTATTTCAAATATGTATTCTGTTATTTCATCTAGTTCATTTTCAACAGCATCTTTCTGACTTGGATCTATTTCTGATCCTGCCGTAAGATCTGCCCACCTAGCAAAGTTAGGAACTAAACCTGCTTGCAATCTAGATGCAAACTCTTGAACACCAACTACTGCGGTTTCATCAAAAATCTTATCATCTCTACGTTGCCCAGAAGTTTCATAATAAAATGATTCTCTTTGAGGTAATGCATACTCATAGCATTCTTCAAATACATCAACAAAGTTTTGCCTAGAGTTCTTAGCAAGTTCAAACTTTGCTAAGTATTTTTCTGCTTCTTTATCGTGCATTATAAATACCTGCTATAGTAACCAATACCACCTGTTGATCCTGTTACAAGAGAACGCCTGCCCATTCCACCACGTCTAGCTGTTGGACTAATTAAAGAAGCAGGTGTTTTAAATGCTAATTGTTTTTCATTTCCAGTTAAAACTTTTTTACCTGCACCGACTTCCTGCATTCTTTCTAACCGTTTAGCTAATGCTTTTTGTTTATCTCTTGCACGTTTAATTCTTTCTTGACGCAATTGTTCAGCCGCCAAACGCTCTTGCTCTGCTTGCTGTTCTTCAATCTGTTTTTTCTTTTTATCTTCTGAGGTTGTGCCAATTACAGCATTTGGATCATCGTCAGTGGTTACACCTGTTCCTGTGTTTGGTCCAGTTGTTGTTGTAGTAGTAGTTGTAGATGTAGATGTATCTGTTGCAGGTGCGCTTTTTTTTCTACCTATACACATAGTAAACCCCTCTTGTTATCTACCGATAAACACAAAACTATAAAAAGTTCAACGCACAATTCTGGACCACCCCGATTGTTTTGGCATCGGCCTACCGTTGAACACATCAAAATTTCTTTTGGCAACTACAACATGAGAAGGTTTTTGATTGCTCATCAATGCTCTACCTTCTCCTGCGCCTAACATTAAATACTGCAATGCATCGTGTATGTGAGAGTACATATTTTTATCAGGCTTATCTGCATATCGCTCACCACTTACCTCCATACGTTTGTAAGCATAGCCACCATCGAACCCTTTAATAAGCTGAGAACACCTACGGTCAATTAAAAATGCAGGTTTGCCTTCTGTCATTTTGTTAAGTTGCGAATGTACTGCTTCAAGTCGGAGATCCACCGAATTGCTCGGGGCGGGAAATGCGCGTAGACCAGCACCTCTAAGTATATGAAAAGGGGTAGATTCGTCCGTTTGCGCCCTAAAATCACCTGCTGGATCACCGTATATATAGACATCGGAAACCTGAGAAAACCTTGTAGCAATTTCATTTCTAAGAACCTCTGCAAACCTAACTATGCCCATATCAAAAGCAACAATCTCTGATTGTATAAGCCACCTGTTTCTTATCTTCTGACCAAGAACTGCGGCAGGAGTAAGCCCAAAGTCTATACCAACATACAAAGGATAACCTGCGGCAACAGGTATTTCTTCTTTAGCAACATGGGTTTCCATTACAAACATAGGGTACACTGGCTTTCCATCTTGGATAGAGCCTAGCTTATTCATTACATAAACATCAATCCAAGATTTAGTTTTACCTTGTATTAGATTAGGATAATAGCTGTCTAGCATATTAGAAATGTTTTCAGCCTGATTATTTGGCTTGTAGCTCTCTACTTCACCATCCTCATTATAGACTTCTTTCATACCAGAAGGCTGAGTAAAGAATCGCCAGTTATCAGGCTTGACTAGCATCTTGGCTTGCTCTCTAGGAATATGATCTGGTACTGGCACTTCACCTGACATGATAGGCCACCAGTGATCTTCCTCTGGTGCGTTAGTATCTGCAATAACACCTGTCCAACTTGGACCGCCATCACGCATAGAAGGAAATCGCCCAACCCTCATAGTACATGCATCAATAATACTCTTTGGTATTTCTCTGGCTTCGTTTATCCAAATGCCAGTGAGTTCGAGGGATAAAAGTTTTTTTACATCCTCGGGTCGATCAAGAGCTAAGAAGATAATCTCTAAGTCTATCTCTCCCTTTTTAATGTGATGTGTATAAGGAACAGACCAAGTAAACTTACCCCACTCTGATTCTGGAAACCAATCAAGCCAAGTCTTTATAGTAGTTGTTCTAAGTTGTGGATTTGTGTTTCTTATGATAGCCCATCGACTACGCCTTAAGCCTTGAGCATTCTTTTCTTGCATAAGAGCGCGTCTAAATATTTCAACGCAACAGCCAACAGACTTACCAGAACCAACAGGACCACGCACTCCACGAAAGAATGTGTTGTCTTTCATAAAAGATTTAAGAACATCACCATCAGGTTTATATTTAAATTCAATTGTCACGCATTTGGCCTATAAGCCTACTAAATTTTTTAGAAGCTTTTGTTGCATCAGCAGGAGAATTAAACTCAATATAGTCGCCCCTATCAATAGCAATCTGTCTAGCAGCCTTATCAGAATATCTAACAAGCTTTCCTTTAACAAACCTTATAGTAGGATATAATATTTCTTTACCATTATATTCACTTGAGCTTGAGCGTATTGTTTCCTTACCTTTTGTTTCTGGGTTGTTAGGATTCAATGCTCTTAATAACCAACTTGGAACTTTGCCATTCTTACCTTTAGGCAATGTATCTTTTATATCAGGCACTATCTAAATCCTTTTTCTACGCCAAACCTAATCATTCGCTCTACAACTTCTGGGCCAATGCTTTCGATAAGCTTGTCACACTCTTTATCCGAAACACCTATCTTCTGCTCAACATGAGCAAGGTGAGTCTTTCTAACAATACCCCTCAACAAATCTAAATCCTGCTGAGAAAGCGTACTAATAAAACTCACTCTGGCTTCTCGTATGCTTCGTTTACATCTGGTGTAGAAGGGTCATCACCTTTGAGTCTGCCCTTGGAGCTTCTGGCTCTCTTAGGCTCTGGCCCTTCCACCAATCTGCGAGACTCAGGAGTTCTTGTCTTACCACTATAAGTTATACCTGCTAGAACGTGAGTTTCGCCAGTGTACAATTCACCGCTAGTTAAATACCATGCCATTAGCTGTAACTCGCTTTCATCAAGCTTTTAGCTTGTTTAGTTTTTTTCTTAGGTTTCTTCTTCTTAGAAGCAGCCATAGCAGCTTTAATTCCTTTTGCTGTGTATGGGAACTTCTTTCCGTTTACATTAGGCATCTCTATATCTCCTTACCTTTTTAGCAATCTTTTTCGGTTGAGCCACAAACTGCTTACCCTTTGCCTTACCCTTTCGTTTGGCTCTGGTTGTAGCGCGATACTCAGAATCACTAAGAGCAGCGATAGCTTTAGCAGGCAAGTAACGCTCCCCTGTCGCGTTAGGACCTTGCGTAGAAGGCTTACCACTCTTAGTTCTCCACTTCTGCTTACCCCAGTTAACTAAAGAACGTTGTGGAGCTTTCACGACTTATATCCTCCACCTCTAGCTTTATAAACCCTTGCAAGCATCTGTGCCTTCCTAGCAGACCATTGACCTGCACCACCGCCTTTAGTACCTGCCTTTATCTGCTGAAATAAACTTTTACGCAATTTGGGCTTTGTGTAAACCCCTGCACTATTTACTGTACTCATGTTTTCTTATTCCTTCTTGCAAACGCTCGAGCAGCCGCAACACTGCCAAAGCCCCACTTCTTCAATGCCAATGCTTTCCTAGTTGGCCTACCCTTCTCATCTTTCATCGGACCTTTCATCCCTGCAAACCTAGCAGCAAAAGAAACTCTGCGTGGATTCGTACCACTTTTAACAGGAGGCTTGAGATTCGCACCCTCTTTGCGTTTAAAATATTTTCGACCCTCTGGAGTTAACCCACCTGTCGGACTCTTGTGTATTTTTCTCATAACGAACCTTTCAAGAAAAAAATGTTTGTATGTGACCCCATAGCAAAGTAGTTGTTTCGTTTTTGACCCCACCCCGTAGCACAGCGTTGTCCTGAGTGTGTCATGTTGCAGAGGCTTTGAGCAGCGTGACGCGCAGCGTATAGCTGTGAAACATAGTGTGTGCGTTAGCACTCATTCTAAATCTATCGTCACATGTATATCCCCTGCGACCTGCACTTGTGACCTATCTATCGGCTTGAAGCCTGCTCGGTCTAACAGATCTTTGCTCGCCTCTAGCTGTACATACTCTGATTTCGCATTGCCTGATAACTGTGAGATCTTGCCGAGCGCCTTCGCAGCCTGCATTCCAAAAGCTTCAGACATTGCTTGCATTAAGTACTGTTGCACATGAGGAGTTTTCATAGCCTTGTATGCTGATACTCTTCCACTGTTACCGTCAGCGTATCCTGCCTCATGTGCAGCTTTTGTGAGATTACCGCCATTTGCTACAAACGCTTCAACTAAAAGTCTTTGTCTGCGTGTGCATTCCCTTACCTTGATGTTAGCCATGTCTTATCCTCTGTAAGCCCCCCTCTCCCTCTCTCCCCCCATTTATAGCACCGCAGAAAAGGGCTTTGTCAACGCACAATTTGGGACATTTTGCGCATTTAGAGCTTCGCACATTCTTTTGCGCAAAACCGCGCTACTCATGAATCAAGCCG
>CEOI01012195.1_pt1 | contig 13946 bp, 6 predicted proteins | sample 530351 | NCBI WGS metagenome assembly CEOI01 (sample SAMEA2619962, study PRJEB7988) | marine metagenome | biome: marine biome (ENVO:00000447); feature: deep chlorophyll maximum layer (ENVO:xxxxxxxx); material: "saline water (ENVO:00002010), including plankton (ENVO:xxxxxxxx)" | depth 17 m | reverse complement strand
GTCAAAGTCACTAGCACGGGTCAGTTCCCATGATGTTGATCCGCTTCCAATTCTAGTAACTGTATAATATCCATTCTCAAATGTATTTCCAATTCCATTAAGACCCTGATCTTTTACAAGAACACGATCAGTAATTGTTAGGTCTTTAAATCTATCAATAAGACCAGTTCCACCAACACCTGCTGTAGTGATATTTTCATTTGATTGTGCAAAAAGAATAGCACCAACACCATCAGGTGATGTATCTACGTTGTCGTAATATGCAACAAGTGCTTCTGTCGTTGCTACAGATACTGCCTTCTGGACCACAAGACCAGCAGTTGCGAAGTTGTCCACATAGGCTTTCGTGGCCAGTTCTTGGTCAATCTGAGGTGTTAATGTATCTACGGTAGCATACGCTCTTCGGAAGAATCCAGATCCAGCAACACCAACGTCACCAACAACACTTAATTGACGGTCAGGAGTGGCGGAATTAATTCCAATTCTACCTGTAGAATCATTATAAGTAAGATCTGCAGATCCACCAAAAGTTCCACCATCATTATATTGAACTTGTCCGTCAGAACCACCAGGTTGAACATCAGCAACAGTAATAGTAGCAGCAATACCAGAAGCAGCAGCAGTTATCAAACTACCGACAAAATTAACATCCCGTATACTGTTAGCAGAACCTACCTGAACACCTTCCTCTCTAATAGTAATACCAAGATCTTGAATACTTTCAAGACTTGACCACGCTACGGAAGTTCCACCCAGAGATGTTAGGATGGTATTATCTTCACCCATCGTCCCATCATAAGCAAATAATTCCTTATGAATTCTGAGGGTTCCTGTATCTAAATCAGCAGTGGGAGTATCAATATTTCTTCCTTCTACTCCATGAGAAGTACCAATACCGACGCTACCTCCAATTGAAACGTTACCTATAACGTTCAATACTCTAGTATCCTCACTGTAATCAGTGATTCCAATTCCGAGATCTCTTTCTCTCCCGGATATGTACTTACCGTAATTAGCCATTTTATAAATTAGAAGTTAGAGGTTTCCAGAATTGATGAAAGAAATTTCATATCTGATCCTGCATCTACAGAAACAGCGATCTTGTCTCCTGTCTCTAGAACTAGTTTTCCAGGAAGAAGATTCACTGTGTCTCCTGCAGGAACAGGAAATTCATTTACGATTGGTGTTGTGGTTGTATCGGTGCTGTCGTAATAACTGAAAGTAATTTTTCTAGTTACTGTTCCAGTATTGATAGCCTGCGCCAGAAGGAATACTGATGTATATCCTGTTGGTGCTGTGTAGATTTGAACGTCTGATGTTGTGGGCGTATTAGTAATTGTTCTAAAATTATTAATCGCAATTTGAGCAGCCATTTAATTAGTCTCCTAGTGCTAGAATGAATGGTGTTACGTTGTTGAATAGCGACTTCAGGTAGGTTCTACCTGTAATCGTTCCAGTTGCTTGGTTGATGGTAACACCATCACCAATTCTAAAGTTACCTGCCTGGTCGGTAGAAGTATAGATGACTTCACCACCTTCTTCTTTAACAACCTCGTTTTCTTGGATGGTTACACCACCAACACCAGGTCTTGCGGTGAAGATATCATTACCTGCACCAACATATTCAAACGAGTGAGAAGATGTGATTTGTAAACTCTGGCGGCTCAGATAAACTGTAGAACCAACAGATACATCATTATTTAACCCAGCAACAGCAGTGATAGTTGAAACTCCTGCTCTTGGGAAAGTTGCAGAACCAACCTTATAATATAGAGGATCAGTCTTTGTTACTTCTGCTGTTGCAGTTACTCCTGCAGGAGGTGCTGCAATGCTTACATTTGGAGTTCTGGTCTCATATTGAGTACCAGTGTTAATCAGAGTAACCGCTGTAACTGCTCCATTCTCTACTGTAGGAATTGCCTGTGCGCCAATTCCATTTGGTCCTGTTGGAGCATCGATTGTAATAATCGCATCGTTTGGAGTGTTATATCCAGATCCACCATTTGTAACGGTGATTGTATTTAGAGAGTAGTAAAGTTTATCAATGTAATAAACCTGACCATCATAAGGTCTTTGTGTTCCAAGACCACTGACCTCTAATGTAATATCATTTGCATCTGCAGCAGTAACAACCTTACCTGTCTGTCTATAGATAGACTTAGTTGTAGCATCACTGATTCCGTTAGAGATAAGACCAATTCTTCCGAATGAAGAGTTGGAGTTAGTCAAGTCACACTGACCACCGCTTGCTGTTACGATTGCTTCGTCGCAGCAAATTGTGAAGATAGACACTAACTGAGCGTAGGATCCGTTTGTAATCGATACACCAATTCCTCTCTGGTTATACTGCGTATAAGAGTCAACCGACATGGAACCCTGAACACCGATCTCATCCTCGTCTCCAGGTTCTGCAGCAAATCCATCAATCTTCAGACCAATGCTGTCGAAGATGAAGTTGGTGCAGTTTCTTACATATGGACCTTTGAAGATCTGTCCACATCCAGGACTGAAATTCGGGTCAGCATCTTCACCTTCTGCTGGGTTATAACCAGCACCATCGAATCCTTCAAATCTAGTGGTAATTCCAGTTGGATTTACTGGACTCTGAATTGCAGTAATTCCACCACCAACAATTGCAGTAACGATACCAATAACAGTATCAATAGCACTCTGAACGTTCTTACATCCAGCAGGGCTTGTGTTGCTGTTGACTCTAGGATCATACTGAATAGACTCATCTTTAATTTGTCCACCAGCATAATCAGAGTTCTTCGTGAATGGTTGGAACTTCAGAATGTTACCTGTATTATCATCATATGTGTGAGAAATTTCAGTAGGTCCAAAGTTTGTGGTGAATGTTGTAGGTCCAACAATTGAGTCAACATTAAAGATATTTCCAAATGTTCCATCTGGGAATACTGTTGTTGTAATTCCGACGAAAGCAGAACCACCACCAATGTAAGTATGATCTAGTGTTGAAACACCAGCATTAACGGTAATAGAACTTGCGATGGAGAGTGTTGGGAAGTTATTCAGGTTTCCTGCTCCAACGTGAGTTGTAACAATACCAATCAGACTATCAATAGAAGAACGAATATCTGCACATCCTAAAGGATCTGTATTGACTCCAACTGCAGGATCTGCAGTAATTGTTGTATCTCTATAATTAAGAACATTATTAATAGCTAATTTTGAATATGCTGCAATAGAAGAGAATGCAGTTACAGACTCTGACTCTTCACCAATTAATCCACCACTAATTGGATTACCAACGGCATCAAAATACTTTCTAGTGGTCTCTCTAATATTTTTATTGCTATCTGTTCTTAAGTCATCGATTAGAGAATCAACAACATATGCAATATCTCTTCTACACTTAAATTCTCCACCTGGGAAGTTACCATAATTAATTGTAAGACCATTGATAACATTAAGATTTTCTGACTCAATAGCTTCTGTTGCAATACCGACTAGGTTATCAATAGACGCTTGAACATCACTGCAAGAATATGTCTCACTATTTCCAATAGCAGGGCTTCCATCACCAAAATAACTAGATCCTCCAGAAACTGTAGTATCTTTAGTTGATAACTGGTTAGCAATCGCCAACTTCATCTGATCTCTTGCTGTGTCGAAAGCGAGAATAGATTGTACTTCTTCGCCATCAAGACCATTGGTGAGGAAATTTCCAGACGCATCAAAATACTTTTTAGCAAAAGCAATTGAATAATTATTTCCACTGGTGAAAATATCTGTCGAAACAGCATCTACAAGATAGTTCAAGTCTCTCTTACACTTATCTTCAGTTCCAGATAATCCGGGATATTCTGTGACCATTGTAGTCCATGCTGTCCCAACAATCTCACCTTTATTTTGTTGAATCAGACGATATGCATCTTTATATCTAGAAGTTGTTGTGATTGAGGAATCTCCTGGGAAGAAGAAATCTGGATGAACGATTGCAATGTTTGCAAGAGCCTTATCTGTGATTTCTAGTTTGTTACCAGCAATCAGGTTTGCAGAATCTTGATATCTGTCTCCACCAACTTTCTCTACTGGGAAGTCATATCCAACAGCACCTGATGGGAAGAACTGGGTTGAAAGACCACCACCAGAGTCGCACTGGAACACTAATTCTTCGAGACGAACTGTTCCATCATTCTCAATGTATGCTGGATCATTATCAGAAGAATCTGTTCCTACAGGATCACTGAATCCAATAGTTGTAAGTCCAGTTAGTCTATCGTAAACAGCAGAATTAATTCCCACACTTGGAGTGTATCTACGGAAAACTTTTGTTTGTTCTGTATTATAGTTTATAGTAAGTCCACCAGCTCTGTTCTTACCAATTCTTGCTACAAATGTTGTGGTAGAAGGAGTATCATCGACAATAAGTTTGCGATCTTCATTACCTATAAATGCTTGTGGAACTGCTAAACTTCCACCGTCAGTACCAGCTCTAAGATTTTCAAATGTTATTCCTTGACCGGATTTAAGTCCATGTGCAGTAGAAGTCTCGAAAGTAACGATTCCTGTTGTGCTATCATAAGTTTCGGTGAGAATATTAACTCCCTCAGTGGATATTGATTCAGGAACGCAAGTGAATCCTAGTCCAGTAATTTCAATACCATCATCTTTAGATAGATCGTGATCATATCTTGTAGTAATAGTTGCAATTCCTGTGCTGGAACTATAGTCAATACTATCAATTGGAGTTGTATAACCAATAGAAACTCCACCCCAAGTTACATTATTAATTACGCAACGAACAATATCTTGAGCATAATCAACGGCACGAATTGTTTGAGTTACCTCATCAATTGGGGAGTTATTAAGAGTAGCGGCAGCGAAGGAAGAAATACCAACTTGAGCTAAAGTCTCATCAAAGTAAGTCTTACCGGCAGCAACGACTTTTGTAGATCCACCTCTTGTAATATCATAACAAACTGCCTTAAGAATATCTCTTACGTCTCTTGAGCAACGGAAAGTATCAAGGTTAATACCAGTGATGATTCCAACAACACCAGAAGAAGAACCAGCACCAATAGCACTTGTAGTAATACCTGAAAGATAACTGATGCTATTACCAACACCAGTACACCATCCTGTTCCTACAATAATTCTATTGTTAGAATCATCATAAAGATATTTCTTATTTCTTCTTGTAGAATCAATTGCTTGAGTATAATCATCATAGTAAGTATTATATTTTTCTACTGTTCCACCAGTATCATAGGTGTGAGTAATTGAAGAAATAGCAACATTTGTCTTAAAGGTATTATCATCAACATATTCTGTTACTGTGAAATATTCTCCGTTTGTACCATCTGGGAAAATACTAGTTGTAACTCCACTACCTCCAGGGCAGGTAAATGCAATTCCAGCTAGTTCAACAATATCACCAGTTGTTACACCATGACCAACAGAGGTAACGGTAGCGATACCAGTTAGATTATCATAAACAAATCCAGTAACGTTTGTAGTACCACCAGCACCAACACTAGCCCATGGTCTCTGGTTGATTACATATGTTGCGATACCAGCAGCACGATCAATAGCAGCAACAGTAGCGTCAGCAATGCTATAACCATTTGAATCAGTTCCTGCTACGTGGACAAGAGCTCCACCAGAGAAATATGATAATGCTGCACCGACTGATTTTAAGTTACCAGTAGATTTTAAATCATATGCAATTGATTTGAATATATCTTTAATATCATCTCTACAGTTCTGTGCATCATCTGGATTTCCTTCAGCATCAGTAACAACAAATGCTGGATTCTTATAGTCAGTGCTTGTAATATAACCAACCGCTTCTTGTGCAATAAAATCAAGGTTTGCTTCAAGAGCAGTTGAACCATCTTGTGCAAGGTGTGTTCCTGCATAACCACTATAACCGCTGGTCAGGAATCCAACTGCTTCTCTTGCAATAAAGTCTGAATTGACGCGAATGAGTCTTGCTGCGTCGAAATATCTATCGGATGCTACACTCTCAAGAGGTCTGAAAGCAACTGCAGCAGATCCAGAATCCATAGATCCTGTGAATCCAAGGTCAGTTAAGTGACATCCATCATTTACATGGAATAAATCTTTATCTGCGTTTGCAGGAGAAACAATACAGTTTCTTAGTTCAAGACCCTCTACTGATACGTTCTTTTCAAGTAGAATTGGGTTTTGCTCAACATATACCCCAGGATAAACCTTAACAGTATCAAAGATTTCTGCAATCTCTGCAGCAGCTTTGATTGTTAGTTTTGCATCCTTTTCATTTAAACCAGTATTAGCATCATCACCTTCTTTACATACGAAGATAGTTTTACCTAGAGATCCTCCAGCACCTACTCGGATAACGCGAGTTGCGATTCCAACTCCTGCTGTATCTTGTTTTAAGAATACTTCTCCATCAAAAGCATTTACAGCTAACTCTCCAAGAGCAAGTTGTGCGGTAGTTGGGATTTTACCAGCTACTGTTGACCTTTTTAAACGAATCTGAGGATCTGCCATCTATCTCCATATTTGGTATATACCGTAAACCTAATAGAAATTAGGTGCTATCTTATTTAGTACCCTTAGTACTCTCCACCATCAATAGTGATGTTTGCTAAGGTTCTGGTTGATCCTTCACATTCAATAATGTCCGAAGTTCCCGCGCAATCAGAAATTGCAATTGATTTTACAGTTAATTTTGCATATTGATTTATAGTTAGAACTTCTGAAGATTCTGTTACATCGGATGCTATTCCGACAGTACTTGTAGAGTCATCCCAGAATACTGCTGCTTGTTTAGCACTGCTATCATAGTAATTTAAGAGTAAACCTACATCTTTATTTTCATCTATAGATGGTACAACTAGAGATCCACTTCCGTCTCCTATGGTTAAACCAATGCTAACTAGTTTATCCTTAATTCTGACATTATCAGACTTAATATCAGTATCACTACCTTTAACAATTAAATCATTTTCTACTGTTAAATCGGAATTGATTCCTACAGCACCAGTACCTGCAGTTAAAGTTATTGCTTCAGTTTCATCACTAGCTTCAATACCATTAGTTCCTAAAATAATATTTCCTGCAAATAGTGTCTCAGTATCACTCCTAAGTGTTATATTGACTGTACCATCAGATGATCTAATATTATCCCCATTTATTCTGAGATCTTTTTCAATCTGAGTGAAATTTGATGAAAGAGTAATATTTGTTATTCCAGTACCGGCTTGAATTTCATCACCTTCAACTCTTAACGTGCCTCCAATACTAGTAAGACCATCACCAAACAGAGAAATATTTAAATCTCCATCAGAATTTCTTATTTCATTACCACCAACCTCAATATCACCAGCAAATACTGTTTTGACATTAGTTACCATTGTGATGTTGGTAGTACCACCAGCAACACGGATATCATTACCATCAACTTGAATATCTCCAGAGAATCTTGTTGATGGATTAGAACCAGAAACCATTACAATATTATCTGATCCAGTATCATCTTGAATTGTATTTCCATCAATTCTAAGAACTCCACCAAGTCTCGTGGAAGAATTCCTGATAGATGTAACACCAACAGTTGCACCTATTGCAATGTTATCTCCAAGAGCAAATGCTGTAATATCAGTTGAATTTGAATTACATAAATTAAATACGTCATTTCTTACATCAAAGGTATCACCCTCCATTGCAATATCTCTAGCAAATTCAGTTAAGGTATTACCTGTGATAGTAATATTTTCTACACCATTCACATCTCTAAGAGATGCTGTAGAGACTCCTAAAGGTCCTAGGAAAAGGTCTCCACGTACAGAATGTCTGTATGAGTGAATTGTTGATATTCCTAAAGTGGATCCAATAGAAAGTGATCTAATACTTTGAGTTAGTATTTCTGCAGTTTGTACATTAGTTTTAAAGAAACTTAACTTAGTTCTTGGACTACTAGCTTGAATATTAATATCTCCAAGATCAGTTCCATCATTTCCCTCTAGATTTAAATCACCGGGAACTCGTAGTTGATTGTTTACTGGATCGTATGCAAAAGGATCTACTTGAGTATCCGCTTGGAGAGATACATCAGTATTATCTCCACCACTTTGTACTAATACAATTGGATAGTATTGTGCAGTTATTGCCGCTCCAACATCAATTCTCTTAGCTCTGAGTGCAGTTCCTGATGTACCAACAATATCCTGACCTACAGTTAATATATCAATAAACGCCTGCGTAAACGAAGATATTCCTGCTGAATGTATTGGTGAATTAAATCGTGCTGGATTATTTCCGTTATAATCAAATTCTCCATTAATATTTAAAGTATCATCAATAAGTGTATTTCCGAGTAAAGTTGTATCTTGGTCTACCTGGAGATTATCAGATCTTACCTCTCTAGCCCATAATTGATTCCATCTGTAGGATGTAGAACCTAGAGAAACAATATCAGTATTGTAAGGTAATATATTACTATTAATTTGTGCATTAAATACAACTTGACTATCAAAGATTCCAGCAGAATTTCCTATAGCTACAATAGGTGAGAATAATTCAGTTATTCCATTTTCGCCAATACCATGAACTGTGAGATTTCCTGTAGTTAAAGCACCACCAACATGAACTGTTGCAGGTTCTATTGGGTCTTTTGCAAGTCTTACATGTCCTTCAATAAAAGCGGATCCTTGAGATACAAGTGAAATTGCTCCAGCTCCAACAGTATCTCCAATACCAGGATTCCAACCAGTATCGTTATTAGCATTAGATAGATAAACGGAATGTGATATTGTCGCAATTCCAGCACCACCATCAAGATTTACATCTTCTGCTTGGACTGTACCTTTTAGTTGTGTTCCACTAAAATTTGTAAATGCTAAATCTCTAGCACCTTCAGGAATATCAATAAATCCTTCATTACCACCAATTGTAATATTATCAACAGTTACATTACCATTGCCTTGATATATGGCACCACTAATACCTATACCACTGGTTATTCTCATTCCTCCAGAGCCTGGATCTGAAGGATCATTAGTATCAGCATCAATATTACCTGATGCTATTTCAATAGGTCCACGAAGGCTCGTCATTCCCACGACGGTAAGCATCGGAACCTGACTAAATGCAAAACGTCCTGTTCTTTCTTCTCCAGCTAATTCTCCAATGTGAACAGGAAGTTCACAATCGACTGTCTGCCAGTTACTTTCATTAAGTTGTGGGCTAGTGCTAGTACTAATATTAACTTTTGTATTTCTTATATTAATCTCTAAAGCAGTACTTCCTATCCCTAGAGCATTATCATTTGTTTGGGTATCTACACTTATATTTCCACCAAAACTTGCTGCTGCATATTTTACGTCAAAACCTACTGTATTAAAACCACCAAGTATATTTCCACCACCACCAACTCCATCACCAGCAAAGACACATAATGCGCCATGAATAACTGCTGTTCCGTTAGTTTCAAAATTAGTATCTACACGCAAACCTCCACCTGTAGATCCATCGGATTCTGGAGTTTTTGCTATAACCACATCTTCGGGTAGGGCTATAACCATTCCTCCAGAAACTGGACTACCCCATGTTGTTCCAATACCTACAGATGTAACTGCTGAGTGTCCTGTATCGAGTGTAGATCCAATTGATAAAATATGGCGAGGAACATCTGTCCCATCAAATGTTCCAGCATCAATTTCTTGACTATTATCTGTTATAGAAATTAATGCGCCTAACTGAGATAGTTCTCTATTGTTCCTTGCCATGTTGGTAGAGTCTTCCTATGTGTGTATTTATCAGATAGATACTGTAAATAGAGTTCCATCAGTGTGTACACCAACTCTATATTGAGTTCCCGTAGAATCAGTCAAAATCAATCCTTTAGAAGTATCTACGCCAACTCTTGCATCACCATTGATGTCCAGATTTACTGTAGGTTGAGTGCTACCAATACCTACAGAATATCCAGTTCCAACAATAATGTCCGATTGAACTTTTCCGCCAACCGTAACGTCTGTACTGATTGCGACAGTTGGTGCATTTAAATTCAAAGTAGTCGGACTAGTTACTTTTGCAGTACCAGAAGAACCAATCAGATTTATTTTTTTTACACCAAAATCCTTATCTGCCATGGGTTTTTTAGTTATTTATGATCTTTCAAATGATATGCCTTCAAATTCTACATTTTCTATCGAGGCCTCATCATCATTAGCATATGGATTATAAAGAACGCGAGAATCTGCACCTCTTAAATTATATTGTCCAGTCCAATATGCGGTATCGGTGTCGTCACCATAAGGACTCCACCATCCATCACCAGTGTTAACATCATTAGTTTGTAGTAATAATGTACCATTATCTTTAATCCAATTTTTTACATCTCTAGATGTTGCTGTTGGTCTTATTTGTAAATATAACGCAACAATACCAGTGACGACTGGAGCAGCTGCAGATGTTCCATTGAAATATGCGTCATAAAATCTAGAATCATCATATCTTTCATAATCTTCATAAGCAGCGACTCCATTAGTTCCTGCAGCTAATGTTTCATCTGCTGGAGCCCAGATATCAATACCAGGCCCATTATTTGAATATGTTGCTTGATATTCCGCACCACCAGTTGTTACTGAATCTTCTATTGCACCAACACAAACTACTGGATGAAAATCTTTATCAGATTCAAATCCAATACCTTGTGGATTCATCCAGTCTCTGTGGTTGGATGGACAAGCAGTTCCTGGAAACTCTGATCTGGGATCGCCAACATTATACCATTCATCTTCCATGTAATTCAGACGATCTACATCATCTGCACCAACTCCAAGTCTTTGGTTATTATTTCCTGCTGCAGCAATAAAAATTACTCCACTTTGCATCAATTCATCTGCTGCAGTATTTGTTGATGAAGATCTTGATGACGTTGACCAAGATCTGTACGCACCACTAATTTGATTATTAAGACCATCTTTCATCGCAGTAACTTGGTCAGTCACTATCGCATTACCAGAAAATGTCCCAGTAGATCCTCTAAATTTATAATCAACTAAATCAGTAGATTCAAATCCCGCTTGATATCCCCAACTTCCATTAACCACAGTTGGATTTTTTACACCAGTTTCTCCATTTACTGGTTTATTTTTATGCCATATTTTCATAGCATCATATGATGCTTCAATACTAAATCCCGCAGAATCTGAACCAACACAGGACATATTCCATATATTTGCTTCAAAAGCATTACCAAAGTTTTTTCCTGCAGCTAATGATGCACATGCAGTTCCATGTCCACTATTTAATCCATTAGTCCCATCAAGAGAATTTCCAAGAGCGTTATTTTCTGTATATGTAGAGGGAATTGTTACCGTTCCTTCAGATTGAAATGCTGCGGATCTATTAGAAGAATTTTCCCACCAGTCTTCAGCAGAAGCAGTTGTTATTCCAGTTCTACCATCTGCTTTAGTGTAAGTAAAACCATTAGATATAAAATAATCAGGGTCGATATAATATGGACCATCAAGAATAATATCTCTTACTCTTGATTTTCCATCCTGGTCCATAAACTCTGGATGATATTGTTGAGTTCCACTATCCTGAATAACAATATCCACATGTTTTCCAGTAAGACTGTATGATACATCCTTTGTTACTAAATTAACCGCACCAAGGTTATCGCTAAAAAATTCTCCACTTTTTCTAACCGTTGGTCTAGCCACACCCCAATTTGATCTATCCAATTCTGCAGAAGTTGGACCTGTAGCTGGTATAAATTGAGAAACTAAATCTCGATAGAACTTTACATTTTTCTTAAATCTTTTTGTAGCAAAATCTGGTTTTGGATATGCATCTGGATTGTGTGTTGGAGATAATTCAATCCATTTAACATGTGGATGATCAGCAATTTCTGCTGCTTCCTCTTCTGTTAATTCATAAGTTCCTCTAGTAGGACTGTGGTTTTTTGAATCTGCACATGTAATCCGTCTATCGGGAATACCATCTTGATTGGAATCTACAATTAGAGCATCGTGAATCTCAGACCAATATTCTGGACTCGTAACAGCTAATGTGTATTTTTTCATCAGATCATCGTCTCCCTAGTAAATCTGTAAGTAACAATTCCACTAACTCCAGTTTCAGGTGTCCACCAAAGTTCCACATTACCAGATTTAACTGTTGCACCAACAGAAACCAGAAGAGAATCGCTATACATAATCGCATATTCCTGCGAATATGCAGTAGAATCATCATCCATAACAAGAATCTTTTGAGATTGAATTCCAGATGAATGTTGGAAGAATAGTGTATATTCTGAAGTTACGAAGTCTGAAGATGTATATGAATTTGCAGTGTATGCAACACCAGATGCTGCCGTAAATGTTCCAGATCCAGTCTCAATACCATAAACATTATTAACTTGAACAGAAGTTAATGGATTGGTTGTACCGAGACCAACATGACCTGCTGTGGTGTGGATACCTGCATTTGTTTGATCATCACTAAATTTACCACCACCCTCAGCAGCACTAATTCCCGTTAGTGCAGATCCATCAATAGCGGGAAGTGCTCCAGTAAGTTCTGCAGCAGGAAGACTTGTTAAATTAGTACCAGATCCACTAAATGCACCACTAAATGATGTTGCAGTACAAACACCAGATATAATTACGTCTGCATTGATATCTAAATCATCAGCAAAAGTTGTAAAACCAGCAATGTTTACGTCATCGAGTTCTGTAAGACCATCAACATCAAAATTTCCATTAGCAGCAATAGCGCCGGTAAACGTGGTAACTCCAGATATAGTTACATTAGCAAGATCTGCAAGACCACTAATACTTACATTAGCAGTTGTACTAATTCCTGCAGCAGTTCCACTCCATGCATACGCACTTCTTACAGTAACAACACCAGAAGCAATTGGTTCTACAGTGAATCCTTCAGCAAAACTAATAGTTGCTGCTGTACCAACAGATGATCCATCTCCTTGCTGAACTTCTACGCCAGTTCCTGTAGATACAATATTTGTAAGTCCAGATCCATCTCCGCTATATTGTGCTGCAGTGAGAACTCCAAGAATTCTCATATCATTGAACGTACTTGTTCCTACAGTATTAATTCCTGATTGAATATCAACAGTAATTTCATCGCCGCTAGCAGTGACTGCTACACCATTTCCAGTAAAATCTATATCATCAACTGTTGCTCCAGCGATATTACCATTTTCCCTAACGGTTAGACTTCCAGCTCCTCCACCACCCGTTGCATATACAGTAACACCAGCACCAACACCAACTGCAGTAATAGCAACTCCAATGAAATCTATAGAAGTAACCCCATAAGGATTACCTACAATACTTCCTTCTTCTTTTATTGTTACACCTAAAATTCCTGTATTTCCACCACCAACTGCTGTTGGATTAAATGCAATTACTTCAACAGTATCTCCAGCATAACATTCTTCATTTAATACGAAAGTTACTCCATTGTTAGCAATATAATCTGTAATATCAGTTACACCATCACCTCTTAGTTTTACACCATTAATGTATACGTCAAGAAATCCAACTTGATATGCATATTCAAATGTTGTTTGATCATCTACAATTGTAAATACTTGAGTAGATCTAACGGAAGTTGGGAATGAAGCCCACTCAACACCATCTCCAGTAGATCTTAAATATTGACCAACTCCACCAGTTGTAGAACCAATTGTTAAACTTTCTCCAGTGAACTGAAGTTCATTAAACGTTGATATACCACTAACTTTTAGATTTCTAGTTGCCTCAAAATCTGTGCAACCAATAGACCCAATTACCCTGAGTTCTACATCAGGAAATATTGTACCTATACCAACTTTATTTTCATCCGAATCAACGTATAGAGTATTCTCGTCAACCTCTAAACCGTTCTTTACGACAAAATTCTTCTGAATAGCCAAGGTTCACTATCCCCTTTACTGATTTTAGTTTTAGTTA
>CEOI01023881.1_pt1 | contig 13947 bp, 23 predicted proteins | sample 530351 | NCBI WGS metagenome assembly CEOI01 (sample SAMEA2619962, study PRJEB7988) | marine metagenome | biome: marine biome (ENVO:00000447); feature: deep chlorophyll maximum layer (ENVO:xxxxxxxx); material: "saline water (ENVO:00002010), including plankton (ENVO:xxxxxxxx)" | depth 17 m | reverse complement strand
GATGGCTCCAAGCTCTTCATAACTTTGCATTACTCAGAAATGTAGCAATGTACTATAGACATGTACTAGAACAGCCGTATAACGTGTTTTACGCGTCTATAATCGACTACTTGTGGTCAACTGACCTAGGACAGCAGTATAACATCCAATATGAGTCATACCTTCGTAAATTGCTGGATACACGATATCAAGAAGAATATGTACCATTTGAGTTCAACGGTAGGGAAATGAACATAGAGCCAGAGGATGTGTTGTTTATGCATATACTTGACAATAAAGAACACTTCTATTGGCTAATCAATAAAGAGTTTGGATATGATAGTATGATAGTTCAAGATCTTATCAAATATCAAAAAGACAGTATGATTGATATGTCTTATAGTCCAGAAGATGGAAGAAGTGTAGCAATGAACTACAACTGGATACAATGGTTTGATGAGATAGGTAAGTCAGCATACTTTGATAAAGCTGTTAATCCACCAGATAGACACAATAAAGAACTTGTATTCTCTACTAACCAAGTTAACATAGAAGGAGCTACAGAGTTTACATCATCTCGTATTCTATGGCATAAGACCAAGAATCAAAAACGTAAGATGCAATTGTATGCTAAAGCTATATTGGGTCAGATAGATTTCAGAGGTGAGAGGACACAGTTCAAAGACTGGAAGAGAGTATCATAGTCTGTCTTTTTGAATATCTTTCGTAGTAACACTCTCTCTTTACCTTTAACGTCAACGTAATGTGGCATCTTGCTATTCACTAATGCAAATTGATAGTATGTCTGAAACTGAAACTCTTTATCCATATTGTAGAACTCAAGAGGTTGGAATCCTAATACTGTAAGAGCTATCCAAGCTAACGATTTTGGATCTCTATGGATTGGTACATTACTATTGGGTCCAAATCTGATGAATTGCCAATCAGTGTCCCTTTCAGGAAGATTACACTCTTGTTCAAACTTTCTGGTCCAGTCCCGTAGTCGACCTTCGCGTACTGTTCTAAATGATATGTCATTCCCATACTCTTCCCATCGATCAAGACCGTCTTCTTTTTGGACATCAGTCCATTCCTCCATTATTATGTCCCAAGGAGCAGAGTAGTGTATGTGGTAGAAACATTCATGTTCCATCATGACTTTTGAAACCTTGTAAAGATGTCACCATATAGATTGTCGTAACAAAATGCTTCTTTAGCTCCATATTCATTTCTTATAATCTCTTTACGCTTTTCACATTCTGCCATACTTTTTATACCATATACTGTCGTCACATCTAGTGTCATAGTAACTGACTCTGCTAATACTAAGAATATGTAGATAGTTTTCAAAGCAAACTCTGTATTATTGGACAATCAATTTCATCTGAATTGTTTATTGCATACTCACAGATAAAGAAACTATCAACTATATCACTGATTGGATTGTCTCCAGCATAATTCATAACATCATGTATGTTTACGCCAGTAGTAGTAATGAAGTTAGATAGCATCATCTCTTTATTGGCATTACCTTTACCTGTAGCATATTTCTTTATTACTGTAGGAGGCACCTCATAGAATGGTATATCTTTTTGTAGCAATCTATACTTTAGTATACCTGTATTCTCACCTATATTGAATACTCTACCAGTAGCAGCATATGCATAGTCTTCCAATATTACAGCACTTACATCATAACTCCTTATGACATCCATAGCCCATGAGGAGATGTATTTGTATCTTGATATTGTTACTGGGATGTTGGGTAGTGAGTGACCAAAGAATAAGAATGGCTGATGCCAATACTCATCTGCTAATGTCTTTTTTAATGTAAGGAAATGGATATCCCAATTGTCTCCTACTTTGACACATATAGAAGGAGATGTGGTAGAATAATCGATTCCTACAATGTTACTCGTCGTCTCCATATTCGTCATTATACTCTTCATACTGAGGTAGTTCTGCTCCACAATACGGACAATGTGTTGGGAGCAGGTCTACTACTTCTTCATTGTGTCCAATGACACTAAATTCAGCACCACATTCTATACAGTGCTCTGTATCTAAATCTTCTTCTTCCATGAGATTATATAGATAAATCAAATCTCACAGTTGCCAGCCACACAAGCCAACTCTTGAGCTCCTTCAGTCATATCTGATGTTTCAAACTGAGCTAGCAACTCTGACCAGTTAACTGACTCAGGCATTTTTTTCTTGAACTCTTCATACTCTTCTTCTGTACAGTCTTGATATGGAGCTTGTCTATATGTGTGATCAGAGAATGGTAGGAAACTTACTCCTGACATCCATTCCCAGTTTGAGTATACCCATGCACCAACTTCCATCCATTCATGTTCTTTTACAGAGATAGTAACAGATGGCTTATGCTCACACCAATGCTTTTGATACTTGAGCCATAGTTCCAATTGTTCTATAGCTGTCATGTCAGTACGATATACTGCACCAGGATCAGCTTTCATAGGAAAGCTAAACACATATGTGTGTTCTGGCTTCATAACATCATCTTCTACAGGAAACTGAGCTTCTACCATAGCTTTGGCAAGCGGGTCCTTCTTATCTGCTCGAACCGTTCTAATATAGTACGGGTTATGTCTAGCATGTATTCCAGAAGCGCTATCAACAAGCTGAGACACAGTACCACTAGGTTTAACACAAGTAACGGCAGCAGACTGAGGTATACCAATCCTATCAGCATGAATCTTATTAGTTTCGACCGCCATATCTCTAAGTCTTTCCAAACGCTCTTCCAGTCCATCGTCCTTTCCATTCGTCAATGTTGAATCCATTATACCAGTCAGAGAGACTCCGAGTAGCCTTTCCTCTTCACAATTCTTTTTCCACTGCTTTGAGATGTATCTGAAGTTTGTAAGTGTGGATTGCCATGTACCCAAGATCGCGGCCAGTCTAACCTTTCTGTGTAGGTCATTTTCTGAGTCTGTTGGTCTGACGACAACTTCTGTGAGATTACAGAACTCATTGTTTCGAAGGATGATTTCAGAGCATGGATTTGTTCCAAAATCATAGTTAACGTCTCTTCGACCGAACCTTCCGGCTTGCATTTTGGCTGACTCTCTGTTGAATATGCCACGTTCACCACTTTTGGAATCATATAATGATTTCCACTCATCCATGAAGACCCCAATGTCTGGCTTTTCAGTGTAGCACGCAGAGTTGTTTGATAGGGCTCGTTGAGCTTCGTTTTCCCACCATTGGCCAGCTTTTGCAGCTCGCATTCTATCATCTGATAGGTTGGATAATGATATAAGTGCACTTCTTCTTACTCCTCCTACAACTACGATCTCAGCGATCTTACATACTAAATCATGACACTCAATAGATGACAACTTACGACCAGCAGCCTTCTTAAATATATCTACAGTAAAGTTAAACAAATCTACTAGAGGATCTGGTCCAGAGCTTCTACCACCAAATGTCTTCAGAACTGCTCCAGCTGGACGTACATTAGATACATCCCACTTAGGAACCATACCAGCATACAAGTTAGCAATAAGTTCCTTGAGAGACTTTGCCCATCCAGTACGACTATCAGCAACCTTGATAATTGTATCACTAGGATGAAACTCATCAGCAACCACAGGAAGTTGTTGTACGTGTTGTCTCTCTACACTAAACCCAACACCAGTACCATTCATGAGAATATACAATATCTCATCAAATGCAGTTATACGATCTATAGCAACATACGAACAGTTATATCCAGCAATGTTATCTCTTTTGAGAGCTGGTCCAGCTGTCATTATAGATCTCATAGATGGCATTACTTCTAAGTTAAGAGTAGCTTCTTCAAGCTCTTTTCGTTCACCATTCAGTTTGAATCCATGTTGTGACTCTAAGTGCTCTTCGAAGAAGTCATAATATCTTGATACTGTTTCTGGCCATGTTTCTCGTCTACCTTCATCTTCTAGCCATCGAGAGTATCTACTGAGATGGATATATTCTTGGTATGTTGTTGGTAAGTGGTTGCTCATTTACTATCTTCTCCTAACTTGTAAAGACGTTCTCTTTCGTCATATCTCTTGTTGTACTCTGCTACTAAAGCATAATATGCCATAACATCTCCATCCCATTCAGGATCCTTCTTCATATGCTTTTCCAGAGCTTTCTTTAACTGATCATCTGATAACTCAGTAATAGGTTTGCCTCTATGGTAGTATCTCAAACCATCTCCTTAATCATAGGAAATACTTTAGCTAACTCAAGAGCACATAACTGAGCTACTTGTCTATGTTCTTTCTGTGTACCTGGATCCAATCTAAGTTCTAGATAATGTATCCATGAGCGCACAGTACCATTCATATACATCCTGCTCATTGTTAAACCTTCAGGTAGAATAGCTCTAGCTTGTTCTTTTGCAATACCATTCTGTACTGCCCACACATAAAATGCATTTGCATAATTAATGATCTTCTCTTGATGTGATTCCCATTCAGATATAAGATCATTGTGGTGTGGATTCTCTGTACTAAGCTCGAGACTGTTCTGTCTATTCTTATCATCTTGTAATCTTGCATCTCTCATCACAAACTCTAACTCTTGTGTTGGATCTGCATATCGCTGACTGAACTCCTGAAAGCTAAACGATCTGTGTCTAAGTATCTGTCTCCCTATATCTCTTGTTGTTTCTATCTCAATACAAACATTGACCATTTCAAATGGACTCCAATGCTTATGTTTTATCAAATACTTTAATAACTTATTGGCTGTCTCTGTGTTATCCTGATTACTAGGATTTGATACACGAGCACAATAAGCTATCAAGTCTTCAGCACCTTGTAGATCTACTCCTTGTGAGTAACTAATCAACCTGGCTCTGTTCATATTTTTTGCCAATGTTGGAGTGCCATCTTAGCTGACAATCCTTCATAAATGTTATTATCAATAATCATCTTTATATCTGCTATTCTCATTCCACTCATAACCATATCGTTTATATCTTTATGTTCTATATTGGATGGCCACACTACTATCTTACGGTTCATCCCAATAGACTTATCCATCTTCCTCACTATCTGAACACTACGTGGCTCATTATCATAAACCATAACGTAGTTGTCAAAAGGTATGTTTCCATCTGATCCTGCCAATGCAATAGCATTGTGTATAAACATACTATCAAATGGTCCTTCCATAACATAGACTAACTTAGAGGCATTAACTTCGTCTAAGCCGAATAACTTCGGCTTAGGTTCGAGCATTATAGTAATGTATCTAAGAGAGCTTTCTTTTGATAAACTACGACCTTGGAAGCCAAACATATGGCCTTTTTCGTCAAGTAATGGTATGACAAGTCGTGGTTCATCCTTAGTATCCTTACTAAACTTTTCAGGTATGAGTGTATTGACCCATCTCTGAAAGTTCTTGCAATAGAATAGTTTTGCATGATACGGATTAGGTATCTTGCGTTTGTTTATATATTCCTTTACTGGATGATCCCAGTCTAATTGGCTTACCTTCTTCAATTTAGACAGTGGACTGTTTTTCTTACCAGGCCCTGGCACTGAAGAGGATTCTTTTATAGGGGTATCTATCTGTTTGGGTTTCTCTAGATCCGCCATAACATCCAATAATCTGTCATGTTGGCCTAGTTTTTCTACACGATATTCTCTATATAATGATACGTCTTGATCGAAAATAAATCCGGTAAAACTCTTACTTATTCCACAGTTATGACAGTAGTAAGATAACTCACCTTTCCTTGTTAGTAGATAACCTCTGGCTTTGAATTTGTTCTTTTGACTATCACCACAATAAGGACATGAGAAGTTAAACTTATCGCCTTGCACTTTCCAGTTACGAAAGCGGTTAGACATCATTAGTGCATACTTACGATCTATGTGTTCCATTTGTAGAGTATCAGGTATTCTGCAGGTTATGTCAACAGTTAAGTGTAGTCTCTACTAAGAATATAATCTCTGTATGGAAAACCAGATGACAATAGATATGGTTTGTATTCTGGATCTCTAAGTGCATTGGGATTGAGTATTTGTAGTAAATAATATCTTGGCACATCACCTCCATTGATAAATGTATGACGTACAAGATTGTTCACTAAGTATGCTTTACCTGGCTCTGGAGTGAATGCCCAAGCTCTATTGTCATCCATCTTGAATATGAATGAGCAATCATCGTTTGTTATGACTGGTATTTGAAAACCAATAGCCTTGTCAGTATGCCAATTGTAACAACTGCGAGGTTCCATTCTCGCATATGTGCCACCTATCAGCTTATACTTTTCTTTTACTTCTTGGTAATATGTGCCATGTCTGTGGTGATAAGGTATATCTCTGAGTCTTGCTCTCTTACCTCTTGTGGCACCTTTGTATCTGTCTTCTTGTCTATTCTCAGCAGCATCTTTCCATGCAAGAGCTACTTCACTGTCTGTATCATCAGCATCTTGAAAATCAAACCAAGGTAAGTTCTCATACATTGTATCAAGATCATGCTGTAGTTGTTTTACATCAAGGTCACACCATTCTTCAAATAACCATCCTACCTTGACACCATTTATCGTTCCATAATCTACTTCACCAATAGCCATATTATTCCACCTATCAAAGTTAAGTCAGCACAAATGCTCCATACAATATATAATCTAAACAACCACTTACTGCTACCCTGCAAATAGTTTAATAAAATCCGCACTGCCCATTCCCATTCCTAACACTATTGCACCACCAAGCAGTATCCATCTCCATCTCTCAAGACTATCTAGTCTCTTCATTACATCGTCTCTTAAATCACCTATTCTGACATGCAGTTTCTCTATTTGATCGTATTGTTGTTTGTTTATTGATTCTTGCTGTTCTAATTTTGTTTCATGTATTACTAGAACTTGTTTTATCTCGTTACTAACATCTGTTAGTTTCTCAATAGCAACATCCAGACGTGAAACAATTATTTCAGTAGGCTCCGCCATCTTGCTCCAAGTCCTTTAATCTTCTTTCTAAGTTTGCTAATTTACTTTGTAGTATTGGAAACTTAGCCATTTGTTTCTCTTCATCTCTTAGTATCTTCAAACCATATCTTTTGTTTGCCCAAGTGTATATGCTATCTACTTTAGCATAGAACCATATACCCATTTTTGTATCTCTAAACCAACTATCTGTAGCACTACCAATTATGCTACCAGCAATTGATAATACAAGCCAACTCCACATATCAGTCAGCCACAAACACGTTTGGTGATCCAGCTGATGTAGATGGAGCACAATGGTTTCCTCCTAAAGGAGGACATAAATTATCTGCTGCAGCACTATCTGGAGTATGGTTTACCACTAATTTACCTTCTACAAACACATTATCACAACCGGCTATTAGACCACCAGCACCATGACTATTGGTGTCACCATTAACAGATACAAGAAGGCCATTACTAAATACAGAACTTTGCCCGATAACTGAAGTTGTTGCCCCACAAGATCTAGCATCTGTGTTCCTATGTATTGCTGGCATCTAAGTAATCCTTCAATAGTGCTCTACAATATTTATCTATAGAGTGATCTCTTATACCATCGAAGAACTCAAGTTTTTTTATAGCAGCCAATCTTCCTCTCCAATGATCTTTCCATTTTTGCCAAGGAGTCAGCTTTCTTATGTTACCATAATGGTTTATGTATACTTTGTCACCAGTATGAACAAAACCTATCCACCATGGTGGTACAGTAGGAACAAGGTCATTATTGTTACGAACTCTAGTAAGTGGTATTCTCCACTTCTGCCAGAACTTTCTGTTACCAACTCTTGGAGCACCATATGTATACACTCTTGGTGTACCATTTGGTCTACACAGTTGAGCATACAATGTAGCCATTGCACCACCCAAACTATGTCCAGTTATGTAGACTTGTTTTTCTGTCTTGAATATATGAGGAGCTAAGCAATCTGCTAGCTTCCATACTTCAATCATGAATCCTCTATGTACCTTTCCATGACCTTTGTGCCATGTCTTTAAGAATGACATATCTGCTTTTATATCACTAAACTCTTTTGGTTCAGTTCCTCTAAATGCAACAATTACTTCTGTATCATTCTCAAGAACATAACATTGTGCACCTTCTTGATCATAGTATTTCCATCTATAATCTAAGACGTTCCAGTGTTTCTTCGTACAATCAGGATCTTTATATGCAAGAAGACTTATGACAGAAAAGAAAAATCTTGCATATTTTTCATCATGAGCAAGACTACCAGAGCCTAAGTGTGCGAACAAATCCCGCCATTCCTGTAGCTTTGTTTGACTCATCTTTCTTTATTCTCTCCGCTTCTTCTTTTTGTTCTTTATTATGTTGGTTTATTGCTTTTGTTTGTGAGTCATGATATGCTTTGTATGCTCCAATGATGGTCTTTTGTTGTTTCACCAATGCAAGTATCTTTGCATTGTTTACAGTCATAGCTTCATAACCTTTATCTGTAACACCAAAGATTACTGAATCATAGCCTTTCTTTTCTAACTCTTTCCATACACTAGCAGCATTCTCTTCGTTTATAATCCACCACTCTATTGGTTCCAGTGTAAGTTTATCTACTTGAGGTAATGTCAAAGGTACTTGTTTAAGAGGTGTTACCTTTATCTCAAGAGGTTTTACATTACTGCATCCGGCGATTAGGATTAGCAACATCAGGGCAGCTACTGTTGAGCTTGCTCTTCTTTTCAGCATTTCGTTCATTCTCCGTCAACGGTTGACCACTTAGTATCTCGAAACATCTTAACACATTCTTAGTACCTTTATCTATAATCTTCTTGATAGGCTTTGGTTTATGTGTAGCCAACTTACCTATATCACGGTTTCCTAAGAGTTTTGATTGTTTGTTAAACTTATTACGTACTACATCTATTTGTTGTCTAGCTTCTTGTAATTCTTTGTTTGCTTGCACAGCTATCTGTTGAGCTAAAGCAACATCTTTTTGCATCTTGTTGATTGATTCTTCTTGTAATTTAGTAGCAGTCTCTAGTTTGGCATTATTCTGATGTAAGATAGCCATCTTTTCTTGAGTATCTGTATAGTACCAGTAACCTAAACCACCCATAGCAACCATTAACATTGCCATGATTGCTGCTACTTTCAAGCCCATTAGTTACTTTCAGTGCAATTGCAAGGATTATTTTCTGTACAATCACACTCAATACAATTACAATCTGGGCATACACATTCTGGATTTTCACAAGCCATAATAGTACTCCTTTTATGTTATTTAGTTAAGCAAAACGGGCCATGAGGCCCGTTCTACCCAAGTCTATCTGTCTCTATCGTTTAATTTATTCACGAGCTCAAAGAGTGTTCGCACCTTATCTTCCAACGACTTTACTGCATAGTAAGTTTGTGCGAGCACGACAACAAGACCAACGAATGCGACAAGTATAGGCCATAGTGCTCCTATGGCATCGAAAGTCATTGCAGCGTCCATGCGCGTTATTTCCTCTTCTATATTAGACTAACATAGCAAAGCAATAACGATTAATCTTCTTTCGTGACCATTGTCCAAAAGCCCCAACCAATAGCTGCATAAGCTGCATATTGGACCCAAGGGCTTGCGAATAAGATTATACAACCAATTACCATCATTGAAACACCATCCCAGGTGGTTCTTTCGGCAATACGATCTTTGATCCAATCCATAAGTTGACTCCTTATATAGTTTATACTATCAGGAGATACCTTGTCTTCGAACCAACTTTCTTTGTTTTTTCTTAGTAAGCCAGCTCACTCCAGAATCTCCTGTACCTACCACAGATGCTCCAGTTGCATTTGCAGGAGCATCCTCAATAAAACGTCTGAACTTTTGGAACCTTTCATTACGAATGTCGTTGACATATTTAAGATAATCAACGTCCTCTCTTAGTATTTGTTCCTCAGACTTCTGCTCATTGTATTCTCGGATCAGCCACAATGCGGCTGCGTAGCTTGCAATTCTTGTTCTACCTCCAGGCACCTTTGCGAGTAACCTTTTAAGTTTCAATATCATAACATCAAATACTTTGAACGAGTTGTTTTGCTTTTGATCTCGTTTGTTCTTTGGTGTTATGATATTGCCCTCTTTATCAATTACTCCTGTCTTGTATGCTTCCCATCTTTCAAATGGCATTGCGAGTCTTTTCAAGAACTGATATACTAAGAATATATCAACTGCGCCAGTTGTAGCCATTAGATTTCTCGTAGTCTGTTAACTATTTCCATATCCATATTTATATTACTTGTAAGTATGACTTGACCATTTAACTCCACTCTTTCAGGCAGACAACCCGTTAATATTAGAAATGGTTTAAGATAATGCAAGTAATCTGGTAAGCGGAAGAATAATAACTTTACCGCAGGCTGAGGTGAAAACACATTTGTTAAAACTATTATGTGGTTTAAGATGAGCCTTTCTTTTAACTCACCAGTCTCAGCATATTTGTTAAATAATCTCTTTATATACTTGAACTTCTTTAAATCATCATAAAATTCTTCAGTAGAACTACATTGAGGATTATCATAATGTTTTGCAGCATACAGAAGAAAATTATCTTCATTCAAAACGTCCATCATCAATTTCATGTTGTTATGTTACATCCATTGTCCCAGCTAAGTTAGAACCTGTTGGGTTTCCACTCTTACTTATAAGAGCCCAATGGTCTCCTGTCCATATCAACATAATAGTCTCACCCTCTGTCTGGAATGTATATGTTACACCAGCACCAAGAGTACTAGCAACAGTCAAACTTGTTGTTGCATTAGTGTGATAAGCTGTAATTATTTTTAACTGACCCAAGTTAGCAGAATTAGCTAATGTAGCTACTACTTCACCAGATCCACCTTGTAATATTGTAAGTGGTATGTGTGTAGATATTGCACCATTAGATGTAACGTACTCGTGTCCAAGAGTAAGTCCTGCTTGTAGATCAGTATTTCCTACTGCTGTTAAGTTTGAAAATCTACCAATTTGTTCACTCTCACCAAGTCCAATGGTTGTTCCACGTATATCTCCTCCATTAGTAGTAATTGCTACTGGAGAGGAAGCACCAATGGTAACTCCATCAATTGTACCACCATTAATGTCAGCAGTGGTAGCTGTTAAGTTTGGAATAGTTACTCCACCACCATCAGCTATTGTAATAGCATCATCACCATCAGTAAATTCAATAAGAGGTGTTTGTACAGAAGTTGTACCTTTAACTGTAGTTCCAGTTACTGTAGTAGCTGTAACTGAAGAAGCATTGATAACACCATTGACAACATTAGCCAATGTGATCTCTGCATTTGCAAACTTAGCGTTTGCTGTGACGTCACTAAAGAAAGTATTAACAGTTACCTTTTGTGTATTAGCAGTTCCAGCTGTATTAGAAACTAATACTAAGACATCTGTGTTTGCTGGAGCTGATCCAGCTCCTAATCCAGTAATTTTTGGCATAATACTTCCTTAGCAATGGAGGGGGCCGAAGCCCCCACCAAAATATTTATGTAACGTCCTGAGTACCAACTTTGTTAGTACCAGTAGCGCCTGTACCGAAAGCAGTGATTGCCCAAGCAGATCCTGTCCAAATACAAGTGATTGACTCACCAACTGCTTGGAATGTAACAGTTGCAGCTTGACCGAGAGACTCAGCAATGTCAACGTCAACAGCGTTTGTCACGTCTGTAGCGATGATCAATTTGATCTGACCAGTCAATGTTCCATCAGCAAGAGTTGTTTGTGCTGTAGCTGTAGCACCACTAAGAAGGTGAACCGTCTTAGTAAGAGACAAAGCTCCATCAGCAGAAACTGTTTCTGTAGCATTGAATGCTACAGCAGATGGAATGTAGTTAAACAAGTTGTCAATAGACAACTTTTTGTTAATGGGCGTACCTGTAGGGTCGTCCACTACGTGCAACAGATCAGCACCAGCTACACCAGTACTTAGATCTGTAAGCGCGGTAATCTTCTTATCAGCCATTTGGCATCTCCTTGTTTACCGTTGTTAACCCAAAATTGGGAATTCTACTCCATGCATATACATGGATCACATTATGCATGATATCTTATGTAGTAGTTACACCAGTCAATATTGCTGCACTACCAGAACCTGATCCACTAGTAGTAGTTGTGACTTTAGTATCATCAGCATCACCAGTCTTAACTGCTGATGTTCCAATAACACTAGTTGCTCCATCAAATCCTTCTAAGTCAAGATCTATAGCTTCAAGTAGTAAGTTATCACCACCGTGCTCGTCTAGTAGAAGATCGATGTTGTTAGCAACTGTCACAGCTTCACTAACTGTGAAAGATGTTTGAGATGCAACAGCTACAACTTTGAGTGTTCCATCTGTACTAATAGTTGTATCACCAAATGCATCAGATATAGCAGCTGTTGCACCAGGTTGAACTACAATTTTTTGTCCAACTGCAATTGTTCCTGTGACGTTATCAACTGTAAATGAAGTGGAACCTGATACAGCTCCATTTGTTTTTACAATCGTACCATCTGTTCCATCTAGTACTATTCGACCAATGACTGATTGGTTACCAGAAGCACCACCAGTTGTATCTGTACCAGATTCAATTGCTATTGTATTGATTCTATCACCATCGTTCTGTAACAATAGTTCTTCACCATCGTTATCAAGAGCGACTGGTACTCTTTCTCCAGCAGTAGAGTCTTCCATGACCAATGATCCAATAGAAGATTTACTGATGATAGAAGCAGAACCATTTATTTCTAATTGTCCAGTTGTGAATGCTATGTAACCATTTGGAGTGGTTGGTAGCAATCCTCTGAATGTAATATCATTGGTTCCTGTACCAGAGAAGTATTGTAGATCTACAGTGTCATCAGCTACCATGTCTGTAGCACCAAGTAGATCCATGGTGATGTATGCTTTGTTTGTTTTTGAATCTGTTGCTGATGTCCATGCATCAGAGTTAACATAGACTTCTTCGTCAAATGTTAAGATCAGATCAAATGTAGCACCATCTGCATATGCAGCTGCTGTAAAGTCAACACCAATAATATTGGCGCTTCCAAGTACACCCTCAGTAGCCAAGTCTTTAATATAGACTAAGATCTCAGGATCTGCATTAGCGTTATCGTTTCCAGTAGCTACCCCTCTGACTACCCAGCCTTTGTTCGTCGCATATATGTTTTCACGAGCGTACTTAGAGTTGGAGTCATCAGGAAAGCCTTTGGGCCTGGATTCGGCTGAGATAGATTTTCCCCATAAGCTCATTTAGTTTCCCCTTGTGTAAGAGTTTGTAGGTATTTAGACGTCTTCATAAACTTTAGTCGACCATGTTTATCCGTCAATCTATCAGCTTCACTTTCAATTTGGTCATAATTGACCTTTGCTTTCCTGACAGATTTCTTATTGCGACGAACTTTCATAGTGGTTTTCATTAGTTGTAATGTCCTGACTTAGACTGTACACCATGTCTCTTAAACTGAGTTGGGTCTACAGAACTACCAGCTTTACTAGCTGCAGGACTACTACTTAATGATCCACCTTTAGCAATGTGCTTCAATGCTGCATGAGAATGATTCATATGCTTTTGCATTTCCTCTTTCTCAGCAGGCTTTGCACTATTGTATCTACTTAAAGCTGATCTTGCATGTCCAGAATCTACTTTAGATTTTCCATTCTTAAACTGGACTCCTTCATGCTTTGCACCTAGTGAAACAGCTTTACGGAGTTGCATTACTATGTGTTCTGGACCTTCCTTAGATGTTTTTGTAACTCTAAGACCTGATCTTTCAGACTCACCTACCTTTGCTCCTCCTCCTTTGCGTGCTTCTTCTAAGTCTTCAGCAGCTTCTAATTCTAGGACTTCTAGGTTATTGAAATAAAATTTTCCAGGACCGATGTTTTCGGAGCTCTCAGCAGCAGCCATTTGTCTACCACCTTTTTCTTGAGCTTGATCCTTTTCAGCGGCCCTATAAAACTTTTTTGCAGCGGACATCATCTTCGCTGCAGTTTC
>CEOI01030620.1_pt1 | contig 14099 bp, 15 predicted proteins | sample 530351 | NCBI WGS metagenome assembly CEOI01 (sample SAMEA2619962, study PRJEB7988) | marine metagenome | biome: marine biome (ENVO:00000447); feature: deep chlorophyll maximum layer (ENVO:xxxxxxxx); material: "saline water (ENVO:00002010), including plankton (ENVO:xxxxxxxx)" | depth 17 m | reverse complement strand
ATTAGTTGTCTTAGTTTAATCATACTTGGTCTAATTTACCTTCTCGTTTTTTATACCACTTACGGAATTGTGCTGGTGTTCCTGTTGTTAGTGGTTTACTACCACTTGCCCTTGATAGAATTTTTTCGAGTTCAGGTTGAATCTGCCACCAATCACTCTGTCTTGTAATTCTCTCCATTACAAAAACATCTATAATTTTAGGATTGTACATAAGAATTTCATTCCACCAAGCACTCGGTTTATCTTCTGGATTTATAAGATTCTTTTTTATTTTTGATTTATTCTTCATCAACCACTTGTTTTGCCAATCAAACCACTCTTTTATATATTTAGCAACGAGAGTTCCTGATTCTTCTGCCGTTAATCTTTTATAATCATCATATTCTATCCTATCAGGATCAGATAAAGGTTTGGACAGCCATAAATTCTCAAATTTTTTATCTATTTTTCTAATCTTATCTTCTAACTTTTCAAGTTTCTTAAACAATCCAGCCCTTTTCATTGCATTTTTAAAAATCATTCTATCACCAGTTATGTAATGTGATTCAATCCACCTACGACCAGTTTTGTCAGGTACCGTATCAAAGTCCATATATCTTTTTGCTAATAAATGTCCTTGTAGATAAAAAATAACACCACCCGTGCCAGTCTGAATACCTCTACCTTTTGCCAATGGTGAGTCGTGATTCGCACGAGTAAATGTTGATATGGATTTTTTCTTACCAAGTATCCGTGTTAATGAATTAAGATTGTTAGGATTTGTTACATGAAAGGAACTAACAGGTATTTTACCAAACATCTTTTCGTGTAATTTAGGATAGAGTGCTATCTTATCCCCATACTTTAAATTTGTTAATGTTGTTTGAGTATGGGCAGGAAACCACTTATTACCTATCCAAACGGGTCCTCTACTCTCAGTTAATAAATCTTTTAATTTAATCATCACATATTTCCTTACTTGCGTAATCACTTAAAACATCTGGTAGAAAAGCGTGAATAAAAAGTGCTCCACTAATTTTCATAGCCCTCCACCAATGTTCAAAGTATCCCACTTCTTGGTCTTTTAAATGTTTATTCACTTTCAAAATCCGTTGAATAATCTTGACCACCATATTTATCCCAACTTGCTATGGCGTCATAAAAATCTTCATATTTAAGTCCAGTATTGACAACTTTTTTTATCACTTGAACCCTCTGTATATTTTTATCTTTATCTCCTTTGTATGGATTATCCGCCTTTGGAAAATCAAGTTGAGTATATCTTCCCTTTTCAAACCAAGGTTCAGGTTTATTACTATCCACTCCTAACTTTCGTTTCTTTTTAGCACTTGTCCAACCCGTATCGGGTTCACCTGCGTCTGCACCAACAGTAGAACCATTATTGTGAGAATACTCGTTCAATATATCTACAAGTTTAATCACTATCTTCCTCTCAACATCTGTTTTAAATCTTTTTTGGGAATAAGATTTTGTTTCTCAATCCACTTTTTTGCTTGTCTATTTTTTATTGGTTTATTTAAGAATTTCTTAACTCCTTTATCAACTAACATATTAAACTTTTTCTTTGCCTGTTCAGGAGTTAAATGTTTATTATTATCCACAATTAAAAAGTTACTTGCCCCAAACAATCCTTGAAAGTATGCCAAATTTGATTGTACATCTTTCCAACTATCTTCAACTATATCTGCAGGTAATCTTCGTGGTCGTGTTTCGTTTCTTTGTTGTGCAACTTCTAATGAAGTTGTTATAAATACCATAAATGTATCATATCCTAAATTCATCAATTTAGTTCTTTTCTTCTTAACAGATTTAAATTTATGACCTGTTCCGTCAATTATAACTCCCATTCTACCTTCTAAATACTTTTCTAATCTAGCTTTACTCAATTCTTTTGCATATCCTCTCATTCCACTATAATCATCGTATTCAGGATCTGTAAGTTGTCTGAACAAATCTTTAGGCATATTATCAATATCAAGAGTTCCAAAGTATTTTTTTAAAAACAATTCTAATTCTTGGTCTTGATTGACCATTTTTAGTCCATACTTAGATACATTTATCTTTTCAGGTATACCAAATAGTTGTTGTGCAACATATGATTTACCACTACCAGGTCCTCCAGCCAAAAATATAGCCTTAAATATACCTGGATCTCGAACTCCTTCATTCAACAAATCCATCAATTTTATCATAAGCAAACTCCGTTTAGGTGTAATGATTCACTAATAAATATAAGGAAATAGAAATATTGGAAGTTATTTAGTCTTTGAGATTTGTATAATATTGTCCAACTACAAACTTTGTATTGGATGTTGGTGAATTAATATCCCAATTTGGATTGTACTTTGATATTGGAATTACTCTAAAATCAAAACTAACTCTTGTCAAAGTTGTTTTGTTGGGTTTATTTCCATGCATACATTTGTTACCATTAAACATATAGTATTGTCCATACTCTAATTCAATTGGTTTAAAATCTAATTTCATAGGTTCACTTTCTACCCATACGGTATTAGTTCCATAACATTTTGTTAATGGTAGAAAAAAATTAATTTCACCTGGTGGATGTTTATGTAGAGGATCACCATCTGAATGCCAAGTATGTATTGCCTGGTCATTTGGAATATGAACCCTAAATGTAGGCCATTTTTGGTAATGAAATGGTTCATCAAATAACTTGGTTACTTCATTATGAATAAAACCATCATACATTTCATAAAATTCTGTCCAATTGTCATTTAACCTTGTATAAAATGTATCATGAAATTTTGTAGAACTTTCAGTATATAGATTGAGAGATTCAGTTGGCAACAAATCTTTTCGTAGCTCATGTATCTTTTCTAATTTTTCTATATGAAATACATCAGAAACTAAATTTTTAAATGTGTATTTTTTTGTATCAAATTCTACCGTTTTCACATAACTCTCCAATTGATTTTTCATAGTAACCAAATCTTCCACCTGGTTTAAATTGTGGTTTAACCACACCAAATCCCATATAACCATCAACAAATTTATCTACTGGATTAATTCTTACATCCATTGAAACTCTTGTTTCCTCAGTTCGTGGTGTACCTGCATGAATACAAAATGATTCAAACATAAAAACATTATCAAGTGTTGATGGTATCTCATTTGATAATTTTAATCCTTTTTTATTAAAATCAGAATTTATATCTCTCGTTTCATATGCAACTTTAGAAAAAACATTCCAATCTGAATCATATTCTTTTAACCAAGAAATACTTTTTTCTTTATCTATAACATGAAAATTAGAATGTTTATTTTTAGTTAAAGATATCCAAACATTATTTTCTTGTGGTGGATGACCATATTGTATATCCGAATGGAATTCAGGAAATTTAAATTCATTTTTAGAATTTGGTGCATGAAATCTTATCGTTGGTGTTGATTGAAAATAAAAATCAAACTTTAAATAATCATGTAATTCACTTAAAAATCGATGGTATGTAGATATGAATTTGATATCCGTTTCATAAAGCATATGTTGTAATTCATTTTCTTTTTCTCTAACAACATAATCAAATAGTTTCATATCAACCGTTTTGTGTAAATTTTCTAAATCAAAAAACTTCTCATCTACAACATCTCTTTCTGATAATAATCGTATAACCTCTTTTCTAAAAATACGATTCCACTTGGAAGGTATCTTTATAATATCTTTCACCTACACCTCCCGTATCTTTGCCTTATACTCACCACGATTTCTTAACCACCATAATTTTTCACATGCAAATTGAAATTTATCTCCAAAGTATCCTTTTTTATTTTTAGGATTATCTGCCCAACTTTGATTGAATTCAATATTATACCCACCATTTTTAAGTGTTTTTGTATTTCCTAAAATACAATCATGAATATTATAATTAAATTCTTTTACAAATGGATATTCATCATACGGGTTTATAACACCATTTATTTGATACCTTATAATGTCATCCCACAAATCATCTTCAAATGATTGGTTTAAATAATCTTTTAAGAAAACCCTAAGTTCTTTGTAAAATCTTTCTTTATTATTTTTTAAATTTAATTGTATTGCTGTTGCCTCATCGTAATCCCATATAAGTTGATTTTTTGCTCTATCCTCATCTACTTCCTCTACAACTCTACCCAATGAAAATTGGTTCTCTATCGCAAATTCTAAACTACTCAAAGTTGCTTTTAATTCTGAACCAATAAATGTATCCTCATTTTGTTGTGCAAATTTTAATAAATTGTAATAAAAATCTCTGAATGAAACACCATTTATATTTCTTAAATATCTACTAATAAATTGAGTTATTCCTAACCAATGAAAACAACCCACTAACCATTTGAACATATATGCCATCTTCCAATCCTCATGTGGCATAGATTTCGTTCCAATTACAATATCCCATCCACCACTTTGAGCCACAGGATTGTATGGTGTGTGATTTGATTCATATATTTGTGCATACTGAATTCCATATAATTCTCCATATTCCTTTTCGGCTATTGGTGTGTTTGGTAATGCTGCACAAGGAAACATTTTTGCTGATGTATGTAGACCTATTTCCATTAAATAACATAATCCATCAACCCAAGTATCTAATGTTTCTAATGGTAATCCCATTACCAATTCTACATAAGTATCGAGTTCATCTAACTCGTATTTTTTTAAGAATTCCGCCAATTTACCATTATCGATATTTTTTCTTTTTACTGCCTTGAGTGTATCTGGATTCATCGATTGTAATGCTATAGTTACACCTGTTTTATCAAGTTCTTCTTCTTGCATTATTTTGGCAATATCCATCACTCTGTCGGCGTGTCCTTTAGACCAAGATACTGAAAATCTAATTGGGTAACCAGTTTCTCTTTTTTTCTTACCCATGTATTCAACCATCTCTTTATGTTCAGGAAATAAACCGAAGTTGCTATCTGCACAATCTATAAATTCTATTTTATTTTTTGATGCCCAATCTAACTCTGCACATATTTTTTCAATAGAATGTCTTTCTATTTTAGTATAAAGTGTATCACCGATTTCACAGAATGTACAAGCGTAAGGACATCCTCTTGATGGTTCGACCGTCATTTTGAATTTTCGTATATGGTCAGGTTTTTCAGCAATTAATTTATCAAATGTTCCATCCAAGTAAGGACTTGGCATAGAATTTAAATCCTTGATTCTATCCCGTTGTAAATTTATACTCGTGGTTAAATCTTCATTTTTATATGAAATTGCCAAAATTTTACTCAGGTCAGGTTTTTCTTCTAACAATTCTATCAACAATTCTCTTACAGTTTCTTCTCCTTCGTGATGTGCTATAATATCTACAAAAGGTCGTCCTTTGAAGAAGTCATATATTGATGGATTTCTCCTAACCCATCTTGTATTATTTGAACGAGGTGGCATCTGTCCACCATATATAACCACACAATCAGGCCATTTTTGTTTTATCAATTCAGCTATTTCATTGGATAGAGTCCAAGACCATACATTACAAGAAAAAATTGCAATATCTGGTTTTTCTGTGATGTGTTTCATTATATTCTCTTTTTCGTCTTTCCAATATATCCAATTACTTACCCTATAATTCTCAGATATAATTTTATCTGACTTACAATGACTCCATATCACACCAGTACTATATGGCAAACGAACCTCTCCGTATCCAAAAATATTACTAAACTCACATATTAAAAGGTTTTTCATATTGATAAATATAACCTAACTAACAACTTCATTAAAAACCTCAAGTAAAAAATTATTTAAATCAAAATTACACAAATGGTTTTGGTTGTATTTTAGTATCGGAATAGAATCTAAATACAACTGATGCTTTTCTTCCTCACTCAATAAACAAATTCTTTCTATTTCATTTATAATAAATTTACTTCGTTCTATTGGATTTTCAATCTTATCATAAGATTCATCAAATACATTTGGAAAACTTTTAAATCCAAACGATTTAAACAACTCTAAACTATACGCACCTGCATTTAGTATAAACGGATGTAGTATCATACACTTCCAAGGATCACCGACTACTCTTTTAGAATTAAAAGAAGTTTCACTAATAACACTAAAGTAGGTTTTATCATAATGAATTTTTTTAGGATTGGAATTTCCTATTTCAGAACGATAAACTCCGTGTTTAAATGAACATAAACGACTATCCATATCACTTGTTATATCGAGATATATAGGTAATTTTTCTAATAGTTTTGAATTATCTGTTAAATCTATTGGGATTTCTTCGGTTTCACTTTCAAATGGATAAAGTAGTTTTTCTTTAATAGACTCTATACTATCACCATCCCTATTTGTTGCCGATAATAAAAAATACTTTTCTAAATTTCTATTGTGAATTTCTGATAATAACTTTAATTTGTGACCTGGTAAAGTTCCATTGTAATTTAAAAAAGTATAAGGTCTTGGTTCTATGTTGTCTAAGTTTAACAACCATTCTTTATAATCTTTAGGTTTCCCCTTGTATTCATGATTGATTGCCATATCCTTTTCTTTATATATTAAAGAAAATTCTTCATCAGATAGTTTAAAATATTGTGCTCTTGCATATAATTCTAATGTAAAACCAACAAGTATTTTTTCTTTTTCATGTGAACTACATAAAAATTTTACTTGTTTGGTGTTGTATCCCATTTCCATTAATAAGTCTAATAATGGAATTACAGATTTATAATTTAAACTCTCTGTTTTTCTATCTATAACTACCCATAAAGATTTATTATTCCAAGTTTCTTCTTTTGGTGGAAATACATCAATTATATGTTTTTTTAAATATGCTATGTTCTGTTCAAACATTGCCAAGAAAATATCATTAGATTGTACCACCCACAAATGATATTTACTACGAGAAGTATCATACTCACTATACATATGATTAGAACTCCAATCAGGATCTTCAAAATTTCCGTGTAAACTTACATTAAAATCTTTAAATTTATCATAATCAAGAAATTTATTTTGACGAAATATAAAATCTGAAAATTCCTTATCCATTAAAAAATTCCTTTAAAATTTCTTTACTTGTTTTTCCTACATCTATATCACTTTTTATCTCACCGACATCATAATGATAACTTCCAAACTTAGTATCACTATTGAATAGTTCTGCTGTTTCTTTTGTTGTAATGGTTTTTCTCGATACTAAATACTTAACACCACTTAAATTTGATTCTATGGAATCGTATATGTTTTCACAATATATAACATCATTAACTGAATCTTCCGTTAGTGTTATATTTTCTCCATTAACAATTTTAAAAAATGAACTTTGTTTTTTTGGTTGTGGTAGAAAACAAGACACTCGTAGTATTAGATGATTTTCACAATTATCTTGTACAATATCTTCGGCTATTTTTTTAAATATGGCATAAGGTGTTAATGAATGTGGTGCAACTTGAATACTTGAAATATAAATAAATCTTTTGTGTGGTACTTTGACCAACGAATAAGTCAAATCAACATTATCCTCAAAACAACTTTTGGATACTTTTTGTAATTCTTCTAACTTAGAATTAAATGCACAATGTATTATCGTATCCACTCCATTTGATATAATATCGTCTGTAATAGGATTTTCTCTTGTAATACAAATTGGATTTTCATACTTATTAACTAAAAAGGCTCCGAGTGAACCATTAGTTCCTGTAATTAATATTTTTTTGTTTTTCATATTAACTCACTATTTGACTAAACATATTAGAAATCAATCCTTTTATATCAAAATTCATAAATATATTTTGATTATATTTTATTGTTGGTATGGATTCCAAATATAATTTGTGTTTATCTTCTTCACTTAATAAACAAATTCTTTCTATTTCTCTCACTACAAAATCATGTCGTTTCATATCATCTTTTATATCATCGTAGGATTCATCAAAAACATTTGGAAAACTTTTGAATCCCCAAGATTTAAATAATTTTAAAGTACCTGCTCCTGCATTAAAAATCATCGGATGTAAAATAGCAGATTTAATGTGAGATGTAATTCTTGCACAATCATATGATGTTTCATTTGCAAGATAAAAATAAGTCTGATTGTAATGAACTTTTTTTGGTTGGGAATCTCCAATTTCTGATGAACCCTCACCATTAGGTAAAGACACCTCGTACCCAACCGTTTCACTTTTAGAAAGGTTTCTATTTACATCAAGATAAATTGGTAATCTACCTAAAATTTCACTTTCATTAAGACTATCTAATCCTCTTGGATTAAATTCTCTTACCTTTTCTCGTAAGGATGATGGGTATTCATCATCTCTATTTAATGCCGATATTAAACAATATTTATCTAATTTTTTTCTATATAACTCCGACAACAATAATAACTTGTGTGGTGGTAAACTTCCTGCGTATGATAGAAAAGTGTAAGGTCTTGGTTCTGTGTTGTCTAAGTTAAGTAACCAATTTTTGTAACCTTTTGGTTCACCTTTATATTCATGATTAATCGCAATATCCCTATCCACTAATTCACCAAATTTTTCATCAGATAATTTAAATCTTAATGACCTCAAATAAAATTCAAATGGAAAATTCACAAGTAAGTTTTGATTTTCATAAAATGAATTACAAAAAAATTTAATTCTGTCTGTATTATATCCAAGTTTTTTAATTTTACTTTTTAAGTCTACTGCAGATTCTTTACTTAAACTTTCCATTCGTCTGTCGATAACTATCCATAACCTATCATCATTATGTGTAATTTCAGGATGTGGAAATGTGTGTTCTATATATTCTTTTAAAAAAGATTCATTGTCCATATTTTGAAATATTGTATCCGATGGAATAAACCACAAATGATATTTGTAGTTTTCATCAGTAGAATTATTTACAAAACCGAAGTTTCCATCATCATTCCAACAACTGAGCGTACATTTATATTGAGAAAAATCAGTCGATTCCAATACCATCTTTCCAACGGTTGGTGAATTTTCTTTAGTATCCCAATCACCCCAACTCACAGCAATTCCTCAAGTTGGTTAATCATTTTTGATTTCATGTCAGGTATAAATTTTTCGTAAAAATGATAATAATTATGTTTTATAATATCTTCTATTGACCAATACCATTCGTGTATTTCTTCGATTGGTTTATTACATAATTTAATAATTTCATTTTCTACCATACTAAATCTTTTTTCAGTATCATAAATTCCATCATAACTCTCATCGATAAATGGTTCAAAAGTTTTAAATCCGTATTCTTGTAATTTCTTTAGTGCACCCACATCATCTAAATAAATAAATGGTTGTAAATTAGTTATAGGTTTCCAAATTTTTTCACTAAAAATTAATTGATCATCCCAATCAGTAAAGTTATTACCAGTAACTATCTGAAAATAACTATCTAAAAAGTATTTGATATCAAAAACATCGTAAGAATGTTTACATAAACTTAAATCAGGATTATCAATAACCAATGGCATTTTATTTTCGAGTGATGTTTTTTCTTCTTCACTAACCATGTCTCTCCAATCCCAATCAGTAATTTTGTTTGCAAAAGAAACATATCCCTTTTCTAATAAATCATGTTTATTTAAACTTACAATCAATTTAACTCTATGGTCTTTAGGTAATCTATTAAATGAAAGATAATATTTTTTTCTTATTTTATTTTTAGAATTTAACCACTTTTTCATATTTCTTGATGATTTATTATTTCCGTGATACATCATTAATGGATTTTGTTTTGTAAATCTCCATTGGTCTAACGCACAATATTCATATTGTATAATATTAATTTTAGTATTTAAATCAATATTTTCATATGCATGATTACTATCCATGTAAATAAAACTCTCTTGTGGAATATTATATTTTTCTAAAATTAAATGTATCCTTTCAAGTAATGGTATACAAGACAAGCTATCTCTATGATGTGAACCCAATCCTTCATACCCATAATTAACTAATAATTTACACTTACCATTTTGAATATCTTTTATAACTTCAGTAGAAATAGAATCTAAAATACTTACATCATCAAATTTATCTGGCCATCTGTGGTATCCAAATGCCCAAGCAAAACAATTAACATCAACATGATAAATGTAATTATTTTTTATACTCTCAATTGGTAAAGTTTCCATACTCAAATCTTCCCATTGTCTTGTTGCTGTTTCTTGATAATCAAATTTAATGTCTTGTAACATTCCTAAAAATACATTTCCACAATTACATATTTTTTTATTATCAAACTCAAAGTTTTCAAGATTTGGTAAAGGATCACCATCTTCTTTAAATTGGTCAAATCCAAAAATTAATTTATTCATTATTTTTATACCACTCAATTGTTTCTTTTATACCTTCTTCAAAGGAGTAATCAGGCTGAAATCCAAGTTCTGTTGTTATCCTATCAGTACTGACCATTCTGTACGGAATGGTGGTTGGTTTTGAATTATCCCATTCTACCTTTGGAGTTTTACCTGTAACTTTTAATATCGTATCGACAATATCACCGATAGTTACGGTTGAACCATAACCAAGATTGTATGGTCTCATAGATTCCCCCTTTTCTAATATTAGTAATGCACCTTTAACCACATCCTTAACATAAAGAAAATCTCTAACCACATCAGGACTTCCCCAAACCACAAACGGATTTTCATCTTTTAAAACTCTGTGAATAAGTGCAGGTATTACATGACAAGTCTTTGTGTCGAAATTATCATAAGGACCAAACATTGCAGTTCCACGAGCGATTGAAATTTTCATATCAGAAAAATGAGAACAATGTTCCATAATCTTTTCTCTATATCTTCTTGACCACCCATATCCGTAGTATGAAATATATGGTTCATCATCCCAATATTCATCTTCTGTAATCGGATATCTTCTATCAGGATAACCAGTAGAACTATTTATGTCTAAAAATCCCTTTACACCACATTTATTACCCGACTCTAAAAGATTAGATACAAGAGATATTTGACTTTTTGCTATTTTAAAATCAGTTGGTACATCGGATGGATGACATATTTTACCTGCAGAATGAACTATATAATCTGAACCATCTACGAGTTTCATACAATCATCAAACTTTTCTAAATCAAGATTTTCTAAAACCTCTATCCTATCATCTACAACATTTAAAGGTCTATTATGTGTATGTGTTCTAACTTTAGCACCACGATTTAAAAGTTCTTTTATGTAGTGTGTTCCAATCATCCCACTACCACCTGTTACTACTACTTTTTTATTTTTAAAAAACATTGTTATCTCCAATATAGTTTTTATAATATCTTTCTGAATCTATTATCCATTTTATTGTAGCCTGATTTTTCATTAACATTTTATGAATAAATCCAAAATTGTCATCATAATTTCTCTCTAAATAATGTACAACTAATTTTTTAAAATTACTAACAGAATTACTATAATCAGTTGCCGTATTCGTGTTATCTTTTTCGTTATTATGTTCTATCCAATTATCACGATTCCACTTATTGGTATAACTATTATCTGTATAACTACAAAAATCCCAAAAATCCCAATCAGATAAATCTTCAAGTTCACAAAACCACACATTTTTATTTCTAATTAAATTTATAATATGTGGTTGCCAATCTGTATCACCTAAATGATTGTGACCACCATTTTGACCGAACAAATTGGGTGTATAGTATGGACTACCTTCTTTTGATAAAACATCTAAAAAGTATCTCTGTCTATCTAAATCCCAAGTCAAAACATCTCCTTTTGAAAAATCTTTAAAATTACGATAAGGTGATGGATTTCCAGATGACTTCAACTTTAAATCCTGTATGAATCCTGAAACCCATCTGTCTTGTTCATTACGCATAACAACCATCATTTTTGTCCATTTACTATCTTCAAAAATATGTGGCCTGAAAAATCTCGTAAGTGAAGTCGAAGCTACTTTTTCATAAAAAGTTAATCCCAAACCTTTAGGATTACCAACATAGTGTAAGGGTGCTTTATTCTCCATTTTGAATTTCCATTCTATATTGATCCACAAAAACAGACCAAGTGGATAATGCTGGTATAAAATCTTTACAATACACTAAACTAAACAAATCAACAACATCCCTCAATACTTTTTTAAAATAAACTAAATTAGAATGTCCACCACTTTTTAATAAACCCCTATCATTAAGAGCTCCTATTGGAAATTTCCAATCATAATTTGGAATTATATCACTATAATCTATACAATTATATTCTTGATATATTTCTTTTGTAACAAAAAAATCACTATAATTAGGAAACAAAGAAAAAAGTTCTTGTTCATTCATATCCTTTAAATCTCTGTATGTTGTTGATATATCACTACTTATATAAAGTAATTGGTTATCAGTAAATCTTTCAAGATTTTTAGTATCGTGACTTTTGTATATCCGTATCAATTCATTAAAATCACTAAGATAGTCTACCTCTTTATATGCCTTATACAAATCAGTATTTCTTTCGTAGATATCACCGACATCCATACTAACAGGAGTAACATTATTTTTTCTCACATGAACACCTATGGCATTTTTTACTTTATCTTTTATTAAAGACTCTAAATAAGAACTCTTTAATTTTAATAATGTGTAAACTGGAGGTAAATAAAAAATTCCAGTTTTCTCTACTGTACTTGGTTCTGATGCTTCTACATTTTCTATACGATCACCATTTAAATAATAATTTTTAGATGTGTCTAAATCCAATATACTCTCATCCATTGTTAGTTCTATAAACTCTCCGTGTAGATTATCATCTAAAAAAGTAGATTCGGTGTGTGGAAAATCAACATAAGTGGTTTCTGGCCAATAAAACGAGTCGAGTAAAATAGTGAATTTAAAATCATGGTGTTCGGCTATTTTATACGCCAATGCCCAATGTGGAATACGATTTCCAAAACCAGTACAGATATCACTTTGCCAAAATTTATTCGTTACTTTTAAATATCCCATATCAATCCTCAAATGGATTATGTCTAAAATCCAATTTATTATTTTTGTTTTCTAAATACCAATCAATAGTATCGTCAATTCCGTCCTTAACCGACACAGAATTCTCATATCCATAATTATATGCCCTTGACATATCCAATATTCTTTTATGGTCTCCATTTGGTTTGGATGAATCAAACTCTACCTCACATCCAAATTTATCTGCAATACTTGTTGCAAGTTCTCCTATGTTAACACCAACACCACTTCCAAGATTTAATGGTTCGGTTATCTTGTTTTCAACTGCAAAAATCATTCCTCTTGCCACATCTTTAGAATGAATAAAATCTCTAATTGGTGTTCCATCTCCCCAAACACTCATCGTACCACCTTTACCAGCTTCTTCTGCCTTTCTAATCAAGGATGGAATTACCATCGCAGTTTCTAATTCAAAGTTATCCCACTTACCATAAACATTAGCAGGTCTTACAATAGATATGTTGTCCCAATCATATTGTATTTTGTAACCTTCTGCCTGTAATTCACCCATTCGTTTTGCCCAACCAGGTAACTTATCATTGTCTGAGGGAAAGGTTTTCCACATATCATCTTCATGTGATATTTCTGATGGTGTGTAAACTCCATATGAACTTGTGTATAAATACCAATTTACTCCTGATTTAAATGCGGCCTCCATCATATTGATATTGAATTTTACCAATGGAATAAAATAATTTAAGGGTTTTATTTTAGGCATTTCTGCAGACGCCTTTATACCAGCAACATGAAACACATAATCCATACCTTCACATATTTTTTCACAATTCTCATATATCGTCAAGTCTACTTTGTGAAATTCTACTTCTTCAAAAAAATCAACTGGTTCATCGAGAGAAGCTACTCTTATTTTTGCTCCCCTATCTAATAGTAGTTGTACTAATTCTCTACCTATCATTCCAGTTCCACCCGTTACTAAAACATTTTTATCTTTAAACATTTTTATCTCCCAAATGTAATTAATGTGTATCTTGGATACTTAGCGTAATCTGCCACATGACTTATAAAATGTGGAAATTTAAATTTTTCAAGTGTGTTGTTCATAATTAACGCACGATTGAATTTTGGAAAAATCGGAACAACAGAATCACTATCATCAGTTTCTTCTGAGGCCGTATCTAAATG
>CEOI01013132.1_pt1 | contig 14260 bp, 5 predicted proteins | sample 530351 | NCBI WGS metagenome assembly CEOI01 (sample SAMEA2619962, study PRJEB7988) | marine metagenome | biome: marine biome (ENVO:00000447); feature: deep chlorophyll maximum layer (ENVO:xxxxxxxx); material: "saline water (ENVO:00002010), including plankton (ENVO:xxxxxxxx)" | depth 17 m | reverse complement strand
AACTATTGTTATTTATAAATTTAATTTCAAAGAGATTAGAAATCTTCTAATGTTAGTGACCGAAACCACTTCAAATTGGAGAATGTCTCCAGATGTGATGGTTTTATCCCAACTATTTAGGTTATCATCTCTTATAAGTTGGGAGTTAGTGAGACTTACATATCCACCATCAGTTATGGTGGTAAAGTTTGGGTAAGTCGCATAATTTGATTTTTTAATCTCTACAGAAACACTACCTAATTGATCCGCAGTGATTTGTGCATGTTCAATTGTTCCTGTAACATCTACAGCAACAGAACCTTTGATACCAGTAGTCATATCTGCAGAACCTGCATCAACTATAAAATTGACAGTTCTAGTTAAATCTGCTACATACTGAAGTCCAACAATAAAAACATCGTCACTACTTGTAGGCGCAACTGTAAATTGAATATTACTGTCAGAAATATTGTAATCTTCAACGGGTTCCAGAACGAGTCCATTTTTGACCACAAGAATTTGTTGATCGTTAATTGGAACGTATGGATTGCTCTGATACGTTAGATTAAATACTGTTTCAGTACCATTAAATTGCGAATTAAGTGCGTCAAGAACTACATTCGCATTCTGGATAGATTTAGTTGGTATTTCATAATTTACACCAACATCATATTCTGAACTTTGTACGTTAACTAAGTAGTTTGACATTAGACAACACCTGGAGTTACTAGAACATTACCCTGAACAGCTCTTGTTCTAAGGGAATTTGGAGAAATTAATACCAAATCATAAACATATCTACCACCTTCTATTAGAGAAGTTGCAGAATAACCCATAGAAACCTGAACCTTACCTCTCAATCTATCTGTAAATTTTACAGTTAGTGGGTATGCTGTTGAAGAATCTGGATGTTTTCTTATTGAAGAAATGCCTGCATAACCAACTAAATTCAAAGGAGCATTATTATATACATTATTAATACTGAAAGTGGCTTGAAAATCAACACCCTGTTCAAGAACCAGATTTACGTTTCTCGCCGCCATTAGTAATACTTACAGTTTTAGTTATTTATCCAATTTGTGTAAGATGAGTTTCATCATATCTTTTAATTCATCCACATCCGACTTTAATTGTTGAACTTCATTTCTATCATTTTCCCTTTGATTGAGTTCTTTCATTTTTTGGTTTTTAGCATCCATGTAGTTCCTATACTCAACATCGGAGCAATTTAGAATTGCTCCGCTTTGGGAATCACGAAATAATCCAGGAACATCTTTTACTGGTTGTTTTTCCATATTATGCAGTTGCGATAACTCTTAAATCTCTAATTAGTGGTACTTTAGCAACATTAGTTCCCGCCATAATGATCTTGACTTGGAATCCATTAAAGAGTGGTAGATCTTTAGCAGTAAATTCATAACTTCTAAAGTCTTCATCGGTATTTGAGAAGTCTACAATCTTATCTGGAAGTCCGTCATTTGCAGAACGGTCTACAATGTTACCATTTGCATCTAAATTATTGTATCCAGGGAATAGTTCATATGCCTGGTTTGACTCATCACTATCAGATCTAAAGAGTCTATAGAGAACTCTGATATCATTACTGAAATGTCTATAAGCATCAAAGAAAACCTTAAGATTATCAGATCCTCTTTCGAGTTTAATAATCTTAGTTACATATGAAGCTGCAGATGGATCTTCAGTAGGAGAATTTACTCTACCATCAGTTGCATAGTTACTAACTTTAGAGTTAATTCTATTTGCAGTATAAATTGCATTAACTCTATCAAGGTCAATCATTGGAGAAACCTTGGTATCTGTTGTAGTCAACGATAGTTCAATAGTGAATGATTTTCTTCCAGGGAAATCTTGTAAGAAAGCATCTTCATTGACTTTAGAACATACGATTCTGGGAGTCTCAAAGAAGTTTGTACTTTCCAAACTAATATCTTCAAATCCTTGATCTTGGAAAGAAAGTTGTCCCAGATTTCCAGGAGATCCTCCAGAGAATGTTCTTACTTTAGCCCCAATAGTTGTTCCTTCTGGAATAGCTGTTTGAATATTCGGAGTCATTGCGCTGAATGGAATATTCTGTGTTGCTTTTGCAGTTCTAGTGGAGTTCTTGAGGCTTAACTGATCGTAAGATCCGCACTTTTTATCTTCATTAAAGTGAAGAACTGGGAAAGAGTTTGCATTTCCAGTGCTTCTGTCAGTTCCATTTTCAGTAGGATCCAACTTAATGTGATAACTATCAATATCAATAGGATATGTGGAATGATCTACTTCAGAGAAATCGTGAGTTTTGTTGATTCTTCTTAGAGAAACACCATTCATTTCATACTTAAATACAGGTTCGTTGACCTTATGTAGTTCTGCTATTGTAGAATCCTGAGCTCTACTAATACCTACAAGAGAAGTTGCAGAAGTATTAACTCCAGTATACCTAATAACTTCATCATCAATAATAATATATCCAGGGTTGACTGTAGAAACTGGAACGTTCTCAAAACTTGTGAAAATTCCAACAGAGGTAACCGCTAGGTCATCAGTATTAGTTGGACTATATTGAGAACTGATTTTCTCTGGTTTTTGATCTGGTTGAACTCCACTAATTTTTACAAAATTATTAATAGAATACATACCATGATTTTGATGGCGTACTTTCAGATGTAGACCATCACTTAGAGTTTCTGCATACTTAACATTAGAAGCACCAGTAATATTGTTTGTTCCGCCAGCACCAACATAGAATAGAGTAGAAGATCCGTCCACGGAAATATCTCCCTGAACTCTGTCAATAATTAATGAATTGAATGCAGAAATAATACCAACTTCATTTGTAATTGAAAGAATTAGATTCTTACCAAAGTTTCCAGTATCAGAATAATCAACTTCTAATGCATCACCAATTGCATATCCAGTTCCACCAACAGAAACTGTTGCTGCAACCGCGACACCACCATCAACAGTAACTGTTGCTTTTGCGCCACTACCTTTACCAGTAAGTGAAATCAGATCCACATTTTGATAAGTAATCGAACTTGAGGTAAACGCAGTTCCTGCATTAGTAATTGTTAAGTCACTACCAATTCCGATAGCACCAACTAAACTTCTGAGATTGCCACTAAATCCAAAGTTACTTTGTTGTAAGATTTTAACACCAGGAGTAAGAGCAGAAGCTTCTGAGGTAGTTAAACTCTTTGCGATACCAACTAAAATTGACTTTGAAGTGGTTTCAAGTGGGTTTGCTTCTAGACTTGCAATCTGATTATTACCAATATCTAGATCTGGATTATAGAATCTAACAGTAGAAGTTCCTTCAAAGAAATCTGCTCTATATGCAGTCAACTTAAGGTCTTCATACTGTGCAGGATCCCATGTTGCGCCGTTTTGTGATTTGAAAAGAGATCCCAATAGCGGTTGTTGTGCAACGATAATTTGTTCGGATTCTGCCTTATCCAGAGTAGAAACGTCTCTTTCTCCCATACGAGAAATCCAGACATTATATTCATTAGATGCAGAAAGAAGAACGAAACAATACGCTTGGTTAGGTGCAAGATATACAGGTGATGGGAATTCAAATGTAGTTGGAACACTCGCATCATCAGAGATATTGATTTGATCTGGAGTTAAAACTATTTCCCCAAAAGGAACGATAGTTTGAGTTGGCAGACCAGTCTGCATTGTTCTAATCTGACAAGTAACAGGAAGACCTGTTGCATCAATAGTTCTAAAGAAGAAATCCACCTTAGAAATAAAGATTCCATTTTCATCTGGAACTTCAAAAGATTGTGCCAGTGGATCAACCCATCTTCTTTGAACAGTGGTTCTATTTCTAAAGACTTGTCTAGCACGAGTTCTTGTACGTCTTCTTCGTGTAGTTCTACTATCAGTGACAGTATTCCTCTCAACATCCGCATTTCTCATCCTAAGAGTCAGATTCTCTACATTTTGAAGAGTTCCACTAGCAGTGTAAGTTGTTTCTGCTTCACTATCCTTAGTACCTACAATAGTAGATTTAGTTTTACTGGAAGTCAGAGAGAATGTCTTAGTTCCAGTACTAAATGATGGTGTTGAACTTAGGGTTGGATCTGGAATAAACAGAGAACCAATAATAGTTCCAGAATTGTCTGCCTTTAGTCTAATTTGTTTTACTTCAGCAACAGCACCACTGGATTGACCAACTAATCGCATTCCCTTAACGATATATCCAAAATAACCAGCAGCTGATTGCAGTTCTAAGTTTGCAGTATCGATGTTGAGAATTGTAGATGTTGTAGAGTATGATTGTGGTAGAACTTCTTGACTATTGTATGGATTCTGTTTATATGTTTGACTAGGAGCATTATATGGACCATACTTATGGTCCGACTTAGCTACTCTTACTCTAATAGATGCAGAACCAGAGTTACCAATAATTGTTTCGCCTACCTGGAAAGATCCAGATGACATTTCAATTTCTATCAGTTTTGGAACAACATACTTCGACATATCTACATTATCGAAGAATGGATATACCCTACCATTGGGTTTCATTCTTCTAGCAATAAATTCAATATTTCTACTTCTCATTGTATGAACAACTTCAGTAGAAACTACTCTATCACCAAGATTTGTAGTATCAAATCTTTCTCTAACTCTAAATTGAGTTCCACTTCTCTGTTGTCTTCTGGTTGTTAACGTTGTTACGTTAGTGAACCTTGTAAATGTATCTCTGCGTGTTGTCGTAGTAGTTCTAAGTCTACCTCTTCTCCTTCTCCTACCAGTTCTTACTGATCTTCCCGTAACTGTACTTCTAATTGCAGTTCTACCAGCATTTTGTCTTCTGGTAACTCTACTACCTCTCCAAGTTGTTTCCCATGCACCCCATTCTACAGAAGACAATCCAGTATTACTATCAGCACCAGTAATACCCATTGCTGCATTGTAACTACCTTCAATATCGGCAGTTCTACTGGTCTTTCTAGTTTCAATCCAGGTATCAGTACCAGGATTGAGTTCAATTGCTCCAATCCAGTTTACAACGTGGAATGGGTTTACATTTTCGGATCTAGTAGCAAATTTATTTTCAAAGTATACTACATCATCATAGTTCAGGCAGACTGCATCTCCTTTCTTAATCGTATTTGGAGTTCCAAGATCAGATACGAATCTGAGATCAGCAGCAGGATTTGCAACATTAGCTGCACCAATAACTGCTTCAGATCCCAAAAGCAAATCAACAGCAGTTGTATAGTGTTGTGGTCTTAGATGCCCATTATCACCATCAATGGAACACTTGTAGTCTTGTTGTCCAAGACCACCAGCAAAAACAGATGAGAAGTTATCAACAAAGAAACCAGACTTAAATCTATCAAGACCAGTCTGAGCATCTCGGATGGTTAAATTCTTCGTCTCTGTTTCGAGAAGAGAAAGAGAAGTATAGTTCTCAACAACTGCTAATCTATCATCAATGGAAGAAATATCAATCATTCGATATCTCTTATGTGGTGTAAGTTTCACAACAACTTGACTTACATCAAATGTATATGGTGGAATTTCTAAGGTTCCAATATCCAAGGATGTATCAATAACTTGAGGTTCTTTTGGAGTTTTGGAAGGAACTCCAGTTGCGAGGAAGAATTCTCCATCTTTGTTGACATAAATTCTATCAATTCTTCCGAGATAGAAGTTATAATCTAAATTAATAGCCCTATCAGAAACAAAATTATGAGGAGATGAGTTAGTTGATGATGCAAATGATCTCGCCTCCCATTCAAATGGAGATCTGGTGGCAGTCGCCGGATCAAAAGGAACAACTCTTGGTCTTACGTCAATAATATCACTGGAAGAGAATCCCTCAACCATGGGAATATTATCTTTATATCTTTGTTTTTCATAAGAGTCTACAGTGACAAAATCTCCAGGGTCATCACTATTAAGAATGTAATGATTGAAAATTACTTTTAATTTTCTACTTGGAGCAACAGTATCTGTGGCTCTTTCTATGAAAGAATAATCAGAAAATTCTACTTTTTGATTCGGATCTAAAGTAAAGTTAGATAATATATCTCTATCACCTGTAGTTACTGCGAAAATATTTGCAGTAACTTGAGATTCTTCAAATACAACTTTTTCTTCTGTAGAAAAACTCTGTTCGTTTAAATATACAAATTCAACTTGGTTTGTTGAATTATTATCAACTAGAGTAGCAACAGCACCACTTGTCTGACCAATAATTTTTTCACCTTTTATAGTATTCAATACATTTGCATTGAAATTAGTTAATGTTAGTTTTGGAAGTTCTGGATCATTTGCATCATTAGATTCAAAAATAGCAACTACGTCTTCAACGTCGGGTACGTTTAAACAAATTTGTTTATCTTGAACTCTAGTTCCGTAAATACTTCCAAATGTAAGTCCATCTTGAGCAGTAGTTGCACCAGCTCCAGAAGAAGATTTAGTGGAAAGATTTACGACTAATTGTGCATTTCTATTATAAACTTTACTCTTAGTAGTGAGATTTATTCTCTTGAATGTGACTGTCAATCTTGCATTTCCATTCTGAGTAATGTCCTGCAATGTGATTGTTCTGCCACTAATCGTAAGTTTACGATTATCTAAAGACTCCACATCTCCATTTCCAGTGAAAGATAGGTTGTAATCCTCTTCATCGAATGGAACTAGAGTTAACGCATTATCTGTTTCAAGAGTAAGATTTAAACCACCATTGGCGATTGTAACTTCATATGATTTTCTAATAATTACAGAAGAACTTGTAATATTAGTATCTGATACATTTGCTTCCTCAAGTTCTGCAAATAGATATGCGTTGTTTAGATTAAACTCCTGTGGGGCAACCTTTAACGCATTAGTTACAGTAATATTACCACTTGGCAACGCTCCATTACAAACACCAGCAACAGTTGTAGTTGGAACAACGTCAAGACTCTTAGCCGTTGCATTTACTGCTGATACTTTATTAAATGTGGGAACAGTGTCACCTTCTTGTGCATATGCAATAACATCACCAGTTTGAATACCCACTAAAAAGGTTTGATTTGGTGATTTTACTACACCTCCAGAAGTAATACTAAAGGTACTACCTTGTTCAGCAAGAGGAACTGCTCTGTTTAATTTGAGGTCTGCAGTAAATCCTGCGGAAGTTGACTGTAACTGTTTTACATCGGTGAGGTTATAGTCTCTTACATCTTCGATGGTTCTGGAGTCATCAACTCCATTAATCTTGATCTGCTCATTAGGAATAAAAGTTCCAGAGACTTGATATAGTTTAATTTGATTTGTATTAGTTGCATCAGCAACCAAATATCCATGAGCACTACTATTCTTACCCTCAATATAAGCAGGAACAGTAAGATTGATACTAGAATTTAAATTAATATAATTATATGTCTGTACGTCAAATAATGTAGCTACGTATGTTGTAGAATCATCTGTATATTCTGCATTCTTCAATTTTAGATCATACATTCTAGCAGATCCAATTTCGAGACCAGAAGCAGCACCTCCAGAGGCTGTTCTCTCCGAATATAGTTTTACTGTAGAAGTTGAAAATCCAACAGGAGTAGATCCGTGAATGTTATCAAGTTCTAGTTGTCTACCCAGAGTAAAAGGAATACTAGAGTTTTCTTTCTTTTCAGTTGTTCTTGCCTTATCTACATCTAATGAAGTAGTACTGATAGTCTGAACTTCATATCCTCTTACATATGCTTTTCCTGGAGAAATCTGTAAGGTTAGAATGTCATCAGAAGGAACTACACCAGACTGTGTTGTCTGAGTTGGTAGATATACTCCATCATTACCAACTTGATCATTTAGAGATTCTTTTACATCAATATTAAAAGGAGTTACATAATAATGACCAGATTCGTCATAAGTTCTCCTTGCAAGTTCATCATTAATGATGTTATAAGTAGAATCCTTGACAAACTTTTGAACAATTCCATTTTCAATCCTGAGAAGTTCAATAAAGTCTTCATCGTTAAGATCATCTAGACTCTTCTTAATAAGAGTCGCAGTTATTTTTAGTCTATCTGCACCTGGTGCTGCAAAGTTCGAGAATCCTCTAGCATTATCAAACAAATCAGAGTTTTCATTTGATGCGACAGAGATCTCTTCATTAATGAATAGACCAACTCTATACGAAGGTAGATTGTCATATTGATCCAGAATTACTTTCTGGTCACTAACATCTACAAAAAATCCTCTAATAAAATATACACCATTGGCAATTTTTGCAACAGATCCTTCACCAATGGAATCTGTGAGAAGAGTTGTAGCAAAAGTAGATTCTGCTCTAATTGTCGATAAAGAATATTTTACATCATTGACTACTACTAGATTTTCTCCAGTTTCAAATTGAATTGCCTGGTTTCCAATCTCACCCTCATCATTTTCACTACCACTCTGGTACTTAACGTATAGAGTTGGATTTCCTCTTTCCGATTCAGTTGCAGTTATGTAATCAACTACTTTTGCTCTAACACCACTAATTTCACCTCTGATCGTTTGTCCAATCAGAGATTCCAAATAAATTTCTACTGGTACACCTAAATGACTTGAATCAATTTGTACATAAAAATAGTCGGGGTCATATGCAATTTGTCCAGGAATTACAACAGAACCCTCTTTGAAGAAGTGCTTACCAAATTTTTCAACCTGATTCTGTAAAATAGACTGTAGAGTAGTTAATTCTCTTGCCTGAATTGGAGTTCCTGGCTTAAATAAAACTCTCTGATAATTTTTTGACGGATCGAAATCGTCAAAATATGGAGAAGAATTTAAATTAATATTTTGTGCCATGTTGATTTAGAACTCCAGTACAACTTTGATATCTTCTTTTTGGCTGGCGGATCTCGGAATTGGCGCCCTGTTATCTATGTAGATAACTTCTCCAGACTTTCTATTGAATTCGGCAGAACCGATACCAGCCACAAAGTCCAGGCCTAACTGATATATCTTATTATTTATCGACGTAGTTACACCTGTAAATGTAGTGTCAATTTCTAACGCAGGTCCAACAATCGAAGAACACACAACAGTTACTCCATACCCAGCATCAGGTGTAGCCGTAAAGGGAATAATTCTAAATCCAGACTCACTAGATGCAAGTCCTGTTGGTTGATAATACTTAAGAACTCCAGTTGTTTTGTCCCAAGAAGCAACAAATCCAATAGCCGTAGATCCGACACCCACAGTTTGTTTGATTACAGAGTCAACTGCATATGTAGTTGCAGTTGTGACACCTGTTAATTTTAATGCTCCCAAACCACTAACCATGTTTTGGTTTAAAATTTCGGTCTGACTTCCTGGAATGGTAGGATTCTTCATTACACCTACTCTAGCAAAGTCATTACCTAAAATAATATCGGGATTTGTTTCAATAGTTTCAAATCTTGAAAATAGAAGAACTCTGTATGCTCCAAGTTCTCTATAAACATCATATCCATGACCACCTTTTGGTGGAATAATAACTTTGAAGGATGCAAACCCAGTTTGACCGATTCCAGTATTTTCTAGATTAGCCAGAGGTTCTCCAGCGTCAGATTCAGGAGCACCTGGATAGAACTGAATGGTTCCATAAGTATAATTTTTTCCTCCATCAGTAACAAATACTTCAGACACCTTTCCGAAGGAATCGATAGTAATTGTCGCTTTTCCTCCAGTACCATCTCCTAAAATAGGTACGTTGGAGAAGGATGTAGAAATTGGTTGATAATTAGAACCTCTCGTATCGATAAGAATAGTCTCAATTTTTCCTTCAATAGCATTATTCTTTGTAGAAATACTTTCTCCAGAAGTACCCCAATTTTCAGGAACTGGGATATATTCAATTGAATCGAACTTTACAATTTCAGATGGTTTGATAGTATAAAGATATTTCCAAACATAACCATCACCAGAAGTACCAGCAGCTCTTGGTTCTAAGTCAATAAAATCGGGTTGGTCGTAAGATGGTTTGCCAGATGGATTCTCTGGATCAGTACCATTTTGTAAACAAATATAAACTCTCAGGTCATCATTGATAACATAATAGTTTGACTGATAGAGTGAAGTGGACTCGCTTACTGGAGTTCTATTATAGACATCGTAATCATGTCTATACATTTCATAGGTAGTACCAGAAGTCCACTCTACTTTTCTAACCAATCTCCTTACATCCTCAGATGTAATTTGTTTCATTGCAATAATAGAGTCTTTAATCTCAGACTCCTCTCTAAATCCGTCTAAAGGAGACGGAGTATTAGTTGTCCAATCAGTAGTTCCACCCGCCGTCGGTTCCAGCGCATTGGGCATACCAATGAACGTATAATACTTGTCAGTAGTATTTCCAGCGCCAGTGATATTCTTTACGAAATTCTCGGCGTTGAGAATCCTAAATTGATCCGATATAATTGCAGGCATTTTAGAACAAACTGGGTTTTATTTATTTATTGAATTAAACTGACCTAGTTCTGTAAATTGTAGGACCAGAATTAATTCCGATGAGGCCGTATTCACGATCTACCGTGAATTGTTTTGGATTTCCGAAAATTCTATTTCTGAAATCATAGATTCTACTCCATGAATATCTTCCATAGTATCCATTTGTGTTGATTCCAGTATCACTCTCACCTCTTCTGTAAACTTGGATATAAGGTCCAGAAACCTGATATCCTTGTTCTTGGAAGTGACATGTAACTGTGACAATTCCAGAATTAGCCGCGGTTACATGATCAACTCGATAAACTCCATCAATAAAGGATTTAGCTATACCCACAAGTGATTGTGGATAATTTGCCATTCCATTTAATCCATCTAAGGTAGTTATACCAACCAAATCTTGACCAGTCTCAACATTACTATCATGAATAACAAAATAATCACCAGCAGAAAGTTGACTATAAGTAACACCAAAAGTATTGAGAGAAGAATAACCCACACCTAAAGTGCTATTATTATATTGTTCAGATTCAAGAACAAATTTGATCATTGGAGAAGTTGTGCCGATTCCTGGTGTACCAGCAACAAATGTTTGAATACCAATAATAACTCCAAAATCACCCTCTGCCTTAATAGAATCAATTTTTTCCCTCTTAATGATAGGAGACTCAATTAGAACTGAAGGTGGGTTATCTTGAGAATAACCAAATCCATCATTCACAACGGTAATAGAAGTAACAACTCCAGCTGTTACAGAAGACTGTGCAGTAGTTCTATTCAGTTCTTGATCCGCAAAGATGATTGTAGATCCAGCGCCAACAGCAATGTATTTACCATTTGGTCTGTAATCTGGTACAAATACGAGAGAATTAATATCATTACCATTAGCTTCAGAAACAGGTCTTTGAATCCAAGACTCTAGATCGAATGAATACCAAACGTTTCCATTTTCTTCAAGAGCAACATAAAATCCTTGGAAATCAATACTTACAAAATTAGTAGAAACATTCGTAGTTACTGGGACAATATTAGCAAAGTTTGTTCCTTTGAGAACAGTTCCTTGAGTTCCAGCAGCAACGTAGATTCCATCATGATATACAATCGCGTTTAGGTTTTGGTTAGTTACTCTTGGGGATGTTGTCCAAACAACATTATCAGTACTAGAAACAATTGTTCCATTATTACCTACTGCGATCATTCCAGCAGGAGTTGCAATCACATCATTCAGTTCTTGAATTGTTCCAGAGAATCTACTTCTGAATGAAGTGGAATTAATTCCAGCAGCACCAAAAACAGATCCTGCAGTACCGACTGCGGCCCAATTATCAAGATATGGGGAATAGACAATACTATTAAATGTATTACCTTTTTCGCCATATGAACTAGATTCTAAAGTAAATTCTCTGGTTACTGGTTCAAATCTTTCCTCAATCAAGTCTATTGCAGTCCAATTTGTATCAATAGTTTGACCATAACCAGTAGTCTTTGAAACAATTCCATATTCACCGACAGCAATATAAATGTTTGTTCCACCAGCTCCAACTCCATTGAATACAATGGTTCCACCATATCCAATAGAACCATCAAACCAATAATCTGGATTGGTTGTAAAGGCATATCTAGAACTATCGCCAACAGCAATTGTTACTCCACCGTCATTTATAGAATTAGAGTCAACAGACTTCCATGTTGTCTGAGTTGTACCTACACCAGCAGTGCTGGACCAAGCATTAATTAAATCTTGTTTAACAATAGCAGACCTAGAGATTGTGACAACTGGATTATCTGTATATGCATAACCAACTCCACCGTCAGAAATTATAATTTCTGAAATAGTAGACGCACTGGAAACAATAGCAGTAGCAATTGCTGGTCTAGTTTCTTTCTCCTCGACGATCATGATGTTTCTATCATCTTCACTGAGTAAATCGATCTCGGTGAAGATCGGGAAAGCATTATCTACATAGATTGCAGTATCTGTTGGTCCAACATTATTAATTACCTTAGCTGTGGGTAAGATCTTGCCCGAAAGTCCAGGTCTGGACTTGGAAATAGGAGAACCATTAATAATTCTATCGTGTTCTTGTTTTTTCCAAGTCAATGGTCTTACATTCGCTGGATTAGTATCAATACCAACACTTGCATAACTGAAGGTATCAAATTCATCAGAAGAATTAATTCTTTGAACAACTCTCTCAAATTGATCCCTATCGAGAGGATCTTTTCTATTTTCTTTAATAATTACAGTATCTCCTCTCTTAATAGTCTTAGGAGGAATAACCGTTACAACATCTAAGCTTGATCCTCTGAAGAACATCACAGTACACTTAGAATTTGGTTTTGGTGCCTCGGTAAATATTACTCTGGATCCTCTGAAGGTGTAAGCCTTCTTAGGCTCTTGGAGGATATCATTGATGTAAATGAATAGATTATTTTCTACGTTCAAATCAGAACCCTGTTCGGTTCTAAGACTAATAATATCAGATACACCATTTTCAGTTACAGTAAGAGTAAATTTCTTTCTAAATCCGTTAAACTTATTAGAGAAATCATCGAAAAGGATGAATTGTCCAGGATAGAATCCTGCAAACTTATCGGTTTGGACTTCTTTGACTTCAATTTGGAATTCTTCAAAAGAACCAGAAAGAGATGGGTCTTGAATTAAATCGGGAGCTTTAAGAACATCACCAACTTTATAACCTCTACCATGATCATCAATATTAAAGTCGATAATACTAGAACCAGAACCAATTCTTACTTTTGCAGTAGCCTCAATACCAACTCCAGTACTTACACCCGTATAGTGAAGATCTAGATTAGAATATCCAGTTGGTTCAGTTACTAATAGTCTTGCAATTCCACCATTATAACCTTCACCAATAGTGTCTACATGGAATGAAGTTACTGTTCCACCAGCACCTAATACTGCTCTAATTGATGCAGCAGTACCAACAATAGAAGATGCCGCACTAACAAGTGGTGGGAACTGATATCCTTGACCAGCTCCAGTTTGAACAACGTCATAGATTGTCCCAGGAATGCCTGTATAATCAAATGCGTATAAGATATCCGTATCACTATCAGCTGTGTAAATTCTATTTTTAATAAACACTACTTCTTGAATACCAGTTCCTGTAGAACTCTTGTATTGTTTTAAAGATGCAGTAGTAACATCTTCTGGAGTAGTTAATCCATATTCAAGAACAATATCCAAATCAGCATCGCAAAGGAACATAGTAGATCCACTATGTGCAAAACTGATTCCTCTTGGTGAATTTAGTGTAGGTCCACCAGCAAATCCAGAAACATTATCAACTTCAATGAATGTACTTAGACCAGCATTGGCACTGGAAACAACAAAAGGAGTATCAAGTTTGATCTGAAGAATTCCTTCTTCATCTAATGCATAGATGTAATTTCCTGTGGAAGAAATGCCCAGACCTCTGGGAGTATAAGTTGATCCTTTTATAGTATTCAGAGTTGATTGATCAATCGCATTAGTTGCAACACCAACATTAGTTGTATAATCATATGGAGTAGATAGTGTTACTTGTTTAATTGTATTGCTACTTCCACCTGTATAGAAAATATCAGTACCATTAGGTCCAAACACGACACCATGGATGTCTGTTTCTCCAAGAATAGTTGTTGAAGTAAATCCAGCAATAGTATCAATAGCAAATGCAGTTGTCATAGTTCCTTCAAAGAACTTCTCTGAAGAATTGTCACCAATAATTACTCTAGATCCATCTGGATTGAAAGCAAGACATGTCTTATTATCAATATTTGTACTAATAACAGTACTGATACCACCCATTCCAGTTCCTACGCTTGCAATACCTGCAGCAGCGATAGGTGA
>CEOI01005071.1_pt1 | contig 14349 bp, 10 predicted proteins | sample 530351 | NCBI WGS metagenome assembly CEOI01 (sample SAMEA2619962, study PRJEB7988) | marine metagenome | biome: marine biome (ENVO:00000447); feature: deep chlorophyll maximum layer (ENVO:xxxxxxxx); material: "saline water (ENVO:00002010), including plankton (ENVO:xxxxxxxx)" | depth 17 m | reverse complement strand
GTCTAAAGTGTAATTTGAGACTGTCATGTTACCAACCGTCTCATCAGCAGCGTAAGTATTGTTGTAATAACCATTGACGATCACATGTGTCTCACCAAGAACAGGTGTGGTATCACTTAAACCATCGCAAATAACGATTGGGAAGTTATTTTGTCCCGAACCACGGTTCCAAGTACCCTTAAGAAGCATCATGTTTGGTCTGCCAGGTTGACCATGTGCAACAAATTGTGGTGGTCTAGAGGTTGCTTGCCAACCAGTAGTACCTGCGATACTAAAATATGCATTAAGACCAGAATTTCCTGTTACAACCGAGAAACTACTATTTCTCATATTCAAAGCAAACAACAAATTAGTTGTTGACTTCAGATAGTTAGTAGCAGTACCATTAACATTATCCCAAGATGGTTTTACACAATCAATTCTGTCTAGAGTTGGATCATATAGTTTACTTGTATATACATTGAAATCACAAACATAACCAGAATGGTGATAGTTCAAACTAGCAGTTCCAGTGCTATTATTGTAAGCGCCAATCTTCCAAGTAGCAGCTGTATTTGCAATATTTGCTGAACTGTTGATTGTAAAACTCTTTCTACCGTTAAAGTAACCAGTATATGTTCCAGCAGTAGCATCTCTTACAACACAAACATGATGCCATCTATTAGCAGTGCGCGCCATTGATGCACCAGAACCAGTAGGTCCAGCCAACATGTTTACAGCACTTGCAATATTATATGTAGAACCATCACTAGAAGCATAGAATAAAAGATCACCCCCAGTATTGGAATAGAACTGAATGTTATGTCCTTTATTTAAAATTTCACCTGCGCCACTACCATAAGTCCAGAATTCAATAGTCCAGTCACCACCACCAACATCCAAATTAGATTGGGAGTTGGAAATATCAGTAACATTACTTGATCCATTATAGTTATGAGTGCCAGTCAAACCAGTATAGTTTACAACACTGAATCCAGATTCGGTATTGCAACTCATCTTATTAATTGGCAAAGATGATGTCTCTGGAGTAAAAGTAGATCCATCTTTCTTAAATGCATCAGCACCAGTTCCAGGTTCACCACCCGCTTTCCATGCAAAAGCAGTGTAGTCACCACCATTAGCTGCCATTATGTTACCACCAGAACTATTATTACCTACAGTAAATCCATCAGAATCAAAGGATGTAATTTGATCACTATATGTATAGTTTGATCTAATATTAGCATCAACAGAATTGATTGCCCAATATCTACCAGTTCCTCTAGTACTATCTACAGCAACATCAAAAAATCCACTAGTGTTATCACGTCTCTTAGTAAACATAAAGTCTGGTTGGAATCCTAAGCCGGTAATCGCCTGACTAGATCCATTTGCAGTATATTCTTTAACACCAACATATGCATCTGGATTTGCTGCAGCAGTTGATAGTGCAGGTTGGTTTTCAGTACACATACAATTAAATCCTGCAGGTGGTTTGTGTTTAAACTTACCTTTCCCACTGGCATCGGCATGACAATCACCTAGAGTTCCCTGACCGAAGTTGAATATAACTCCCGATGCATTACTATTATCTCCTGAGGTGCATGGTTGGGCCCAAACTGTATAACCTAATTTTCTATCACCAAGAGTACCACTTTCTGCATCAGGGGAATACCAATAGTCATCATGAACTCTATTCATATTATTACCAATTTGCAATCCACCAACATTCAATTCTGGATTACCACCATTTAACCATCTTCCATTTTGATGTACCCATAATCTATGATTATCAACATCCCATGCAAAACCATAGATATCACCATTACCTCTTGGTGATGTATATCCTATATCACCAGCAACACTGGTAGAGTCTCCATAACCACCTATATGGTAAAACAATGTGACACCACTACTACCACTAGTATAACCTTCTACTTGAACTCCATAGAATCCTTGGCTTGTAACTATATCAGTCTGACCAGTTCTAAATCTATCAATACAACCAATAGCAACTTGGAATCGATTATTATCTCCTCTAGCAAGAACACCTTTACATTCAAAATAATACTTACCAGTGGTAAATCCTAAGTTACCAACAACTTGGTTGAAGTTATTACTACTATTCGCAGTACCAGCAGTAACTTCAAGACCAGCAGCATCAACACGTTGATTAGCTACAGCTGTTGAATGATTACCACTCATCAAAGCATTGAACTTCAAGAATTTATTTCTTGGTGAATCACCCTGAATAGTGCTTGGACTTTCTCTATTATTGAACTGTCCACTCTGAATAAGTCTTTCAGGTGTATCTTTGTACATAACTCCACCATTAGGAGACGTACCATCAGATGTGGATTTATCTTGACATAATGTTTCTCTCTGATCGTCTAAACAGAATGGAACTGTACCAGTGATACTAGAGTAACTTGATCCACCATTGAGTGTATATTGTGTAGTGCTTGATGTAGGACCAGGAGTAAATGTTGTACCACCAGGATAAATGTTCTGACCTTGAATTACTCTAAAACTATCAAAATATACATTAGTGTTAGATTCATAAGTAGTATTCCAGCGACCATTCAACATCAATGATGGATTTGTAAAATTATACAGTGACATAGCTTTAGACTGAACTTGAGCACCATCCCAGTATACTCTTACAGTATCATCAGATGCTGATCTACAATATGCAAAGTGATGCCACTTACCAAGTGTATATGTACCAACGGAGACTCCACTAAATCCGCTGGCCCATGCCAAAGAACTTGAATCATTGGCATAAAGTATGAGAGTGTTATTTGCTGACGTAAATAACAACAAATTTTCATATGAAGCGTAACCATCACCATCACCTCGTTCAATCGAAATTATACTTTTTGAGGCTGGTTGTGCATTGTCAAATTTAATCCATGTTTCAATGGTCCAATCAGTATCTCCACTAAAGTTCCAATCAGGACCATATGGTGTGATTGCTTGCGTTCCTCTGAGATAGAGTGAAGACTTACCATATTTACTAGCACCACACATGGTTGCTAATAAATGAACATCACCAGTTTGATTGGTAGAACCAGTAAAAGGTCTTAACTGATATTGTGGTTCAGAACCTTTGTTGTAAGTCGATGCTTTGTCGTTAGAGTTAAAGCATGACTGAACATGAGCACCAATATTCTTGTAAGTATTACCACCATCAACTGTATACTGATCAATCGAATCAATAGGACCAGGAGTGAATGAATAAGGTGTTGCTGCGCTAGGAGTATATGCGTTTGCTCCCTTAATAATTCTGATGTTTGATAGGTATCCAGTGAAAGGTCTGCTAGCAGTTGAGTTAGCGTCTCTACCAATGTAAATTGTAGAACCACTATTAAATGGTCTATCATTGGTAATCGTTGATTGTCCAGAGTAAATACCATTTACATAAACTTTGACAGCACTGCTACCCCAATGAAGTGCGATATGTTTCCATTTACCGTCATTGATCTTAGGACCTGCTTGACTATAAGTTGTTTGAGTACTAGAACCACGACTCCACAAGTCAATACCACCAGGATTAGAACTACCGAAATTAAGTCCTATTAACCAACCTTCGTGTGGAGATGCAGGGTTGAATGCACTAATGATATCTTGTCTACCTGTATCAACCGTAGAAATCCAGAATTCAACCCAGTAGTCATCAGTTGCATTAATTTCAAAATCAGTACTAGTAGGAATAGTTAGGTGAGCATTAGCAGTTCCATCAAAGAAATATGATGTTGCACCAGCATAAGGAACATATGTAGTACTCGTAGTTACACTACCAGCATTTGTAATCGTATGATTACTAGTACTATCGTCATTAAGTGTAGCAGCATTACATGTTAGAAGTTTAGTTTCTGTAGTTGCTGTAAGGTCTGCAGTAGGTACATTAAAGTTATTTTCATAAAGATTAGCAAGAGTTACACGGAACCCTTCCACAAACATCTGTATATTTTGACCATCTGTATATCTACAACCAATACTCAAATGACTTGATTCTCCGGCATAATTTTCAGTCGCATTGATAATACGAGTACCATTTCTATAAACCTGCCATTTAGTATCAGCAGATGTATACGTTAAAGCAAGATGGAACCATTGAGCTTCCCAGTCAGATCTATTAACTGTATAAGTTGCAACTTGTTGTGCATTTACCCACAATTCAAGTACACCATTAATGAAATACATTGCAGGACCATTAGCAAATGTAGTACCACCATTTGCATATCTAAAGTCAAAGAAGTAAGTACCTGCTGTTGTAGCTGTATTATTATTATCTGGAATATAGAACCACCCTTCAATTGTTAGATCACTGTGGAATGGATTAAAGACTTCACCTTCATGGCTCCTTAATCCAGATGGTTGAATAGATCCACTACCACCATTCTGCCAAGTTCTTCCTGTAAGAAAAGTAGAGGAATTGTTAACGGTTCTAGCACTCGAACCAGTTCTAACAAATCCTGTATTAAAATTACCAACATAATCATTAATGCCTCTCCATTGACCACCCGCTAAATCATCAAATTTTAGACCAGATGTCTGTGGAGTTGCAAAATCGTAGAAGAAACCATTATTACCAAATCCACCAGCAGCATTAATTGCTGCTTTAACACCAGCTGGATCTTTTGGTTGTAAAGTGTTATTTGTTTGACTAAAATTCTCTACAAAGACAGTGTAATCATGTGACGTGCCATCTATAAAGAAGGCGTTCATCATCTGACCATTTAAACAATATGCTGGACCATCAAGTACCCAACTAAGACCACCAAGAGTTAGAACACCACCAGATGATCCAATATTAGTGCTTTTATTTGTAATAATCGCTACACCATTTACATATATTTGAAGACCAGATGCATTTTCAGTTGCATGAATATTATACCATCCATCTAAATCATCACCAACCTGATCACTGGGAAAATTTCCTTGAACCCAACCCCCATTATAATACCATCCCCACTCATTTTCATGAATAGTGACGCCGCTACCTGGCACACCCATAGTACCAAAACCTTCAGGATTAGTGCTCTGGCCAGGTCCATCATTATTATAACCAAAGACATAAGAATTGTTTACAACATTATCTCCTGCTAGTCTGTTAAGGTCATCTTTACGGATCCAACAATTAAGGGTCCACCTAGATCCAGTAATTCCTGGGTAAAGACTTTTGATAATACCTGCCATTGTTTCTTATGAAATAGAGACGGACGTTGATGGAATATAATTGGGAGTTACAGTAATCGAGTAATTCCTAGTAGCAGTCTGTGATTCATCATCAGTTGCTGTGATAGTAAAACTCGATGTTGTCGAACTAGATACACCTGTTGGTGTACCTGTAATTGCTCCATTGCTGCTATTTAGTGATAAACCGCCAGGTAAACTTCCAGTGGTGACCGCATATGTAATCGCACCACCATCAGGTTCACTTGCAACAATTGTGATGGTGGAGATATTAATATTTGCAGCAAAAGATCCCAGACTACCAGCTGCAGGACTGGTAAATGCAGGAGGTCCATTGAACGTTACTGCATCAAGTGAGGTGATCGTACCACCATCAGCATTTGTTACTTTGATATCGTAATCACCACCAGCACTCGCAACTGATGGTGTTACAGCAGTAATTTGAACAGCAGATACAAAAGTTACTGTAGGTGATGTATATTCAGTGCCATTGGATGCAATGAATTTTACAGTAGCTCCACTAGCAAAAGATGTACCATTGATGGTAACAGTCTCTCCACCAGTAGTATTTAAAACAGTGCCACCAGTTACACTAGTGATAGTTGGTGGAGATGTAATTGCAATCCACTGACCATCAGCATACTGTTCTACCTTTCCAATAGTAGTGTTATACCTGAGCATACCATTGGTAGCAGGATTTGGGCGTTGGTCCGTAGTTCCCGATGGCAATGATATAGCATTGGTCAGTAAACTACCATCAAATAATTGTGCCTTATTTTGAGCCATATCACTAGTTTTATGACTATTTATTTAGAACTTTCCATATGAATTATTTTTGGGATAAATGATGTTGATTGAACAACCAGCACTAACATTTGTTGGTGTTGATGATTGGTGCGAAATAGATCCGTCAAAGACTACAAGTCTATTTTTGACACTCTTAATTTTCTTGTTCCCAATCTTAGTCACTCTATTGCATGTATTTACATAGTAAAGAGCAGTTTGAAATCCTGATTTAGGTGGATAATCATCATGTTCTTGATGATAAACTCTCCACTGTGTCCGTGGATATAAATTTGCTTTGATTCTAGTACACCTGTCAGGTGATAGTCCTATCAAAGCAAGAATTGGATCGATATCTAGGAAATCTGAATATTGTTTACCATTATCAACCATGGTATGATTGAAGTAAAAATTTCCCATCTTTTTTGTACCATTCAAATCATTATGGTAATACCAAGGAAATGATCCAGCCCAAGGTTGATGTCCAAGTAGTTGGTTTTCTAGAATATCTGCAGAAAAATCAGATATAAAATTGTCAATGATTTTTACAGTCATTTTGCCATATCATTTGCACAGTGAGCACGGATACCATCAGCTAAAACATAATGAAAGAAAATTTGGTGATAATAAAGTTCTTTTTTCTTACCAAAAATTTTAGTTTTTTCGTCTGGCATAGGTTTTCTCCAATGAGGTCTTTCACAACCTTTGTAGATCATACCATCTCCAGGTTCTAAATTTACAGAAACTTCCTTGCCATATTTTAACACTGTGTTTCTATCTTCACCATTATATGTATCAGGAGTTTTGATCCAGATAGGCCATGGTTTTTTTAAGTTTGTACTTACGTTCACAGTAACAGAAATTTCACATGCATCTCTATCAGTGTGTTTAGTTAGTTCCTGACCAGGAAAGTAAAATCTGTCATAATAATATGTGTTGTATAGTTTTCTTCCCAATTCCTTTTCTAGTTTCAATCGAATACCAGAATGAATTGACCTATACTGTGGATGCCAGTAACGAGCGAGAGAACCTTCTACTTGACCTTCATTTGGTACATGATTAAACTGATCTAATTTTTTACCCCAGAAATTTTGTTGACCTCTGATTTCAGGAACTTCATGATATAGTTCCGCTGGATCCCAGAGATTTTTAACTACCAAATATCCATTTTTTTCAAAAAATTCATTTCTAGTCCAAGCAGTACCAGACTTGAATTTTTCGCTCATTATACATTCATAATCTTGTTGTGTAAATGTCATAGATACCTCACTTCCAACGTGGTCCAACAACCCATCCAACGATGGATTTACGAGTTCCTTTTGTTACTTTCAATACTCTATGTTGTGTACGAGAATCGAACAGAACAATACATCCTTTCTGTCTAGGGGCAAAATAAGATTTTCCATTTTCATCTAAGAATTGAACATTACCACCTTCATAATCGTCTGGATCAGACAATTGCAAACTAAAAGAAAGTTTCCTCACAAGTTCAGTATTCTCATTTACAAAATCTTGTGTAATACCTTCGATTCTATTGCCAGCGGAAACTGGTTTGTAGTGACAAGAAATACCAGCATCATTATGCCAACCGTAATACTCTCCAACACCATATCGAGTAAATTGTAGACTCTCGTTATCAATGTTCCGTAGATCATACAAAAAATTCTCTCTATTTGCACGTTCCACATAATGCCACAAAAATCCACCAATCCAATGATTGGTTGGAATCCATGTGTTTTGGGAGTTTCTTTTATCTTGATTTAATACATCACCATGGAGTTTGGAATCATCCATTCCTGGTTCATAGTTTTTTGTCAAATCCTTATCAAGGATATCTACAACGTCGGAAGGCAAATCAGTAAAATACCAAATACTTTGAAAAGCCATTTAATCTAGAATAACAATATGGTCACTATTATATATCACAGTGACCATTATGTCAATAGTATCAAATATTACTGATACTTATATCTCACAATAACAACACCCGATCCACCGGCACCACTACCAGATCCATTACCGCCAGAGTATTTTCCTCCTCCGCCTCCACCGAGACCAGGAGTTCCATCACCACCATCATTAGGACCACCACCAGCACCACCGCCGCCAGATCCACCAGAAGCATTGTTCTGTGGGTTTGCAGCACCGCCGCCACCAGCATAAGCAACAGAAGATCCCGTAATAGAAGATGACATACCAGTACCACCAGGGCCGCCGCCAGGTCCGCCAAGACCACCAGCGCCACCGCCTCCACCAGCATCACTATCTTGACTACTAGCAGCATAAGCACCAGGATATCCGTAGTTAAAACAGTTTACAGTAGCATTAACAGTCGTATCAGCTCTTAGTTGATGTGCTCTACCAGGACGTGAAACAGGTTGAGCTTGCGACTGGCCACCGCCACCTCCAGATCCACCATCAGCACCACTATTTCCATTGCCACCACCATTACCACCGGCGCCACCACCAATACCAAGTACTCTTACACTTGCAGGTCCGAAGTGACTGTCTCCACCAGAATTTCCTTGTCCAGGCGAATTCTTAGGTCTGGGTCCACCACCAATTCCGACTTGTACGGGAATACTAATTGGAACAGAACCAGCACCAGGAAGAGGATATTGGAATGTTTCGGCGACACCGCCGCCGCCTCCGCCGGCGCCATACCAAACTCCACCACCGCCACCTCCACCAACTACAAGAACACGAATAGTGTTCAGAAGTGGATCACTCGATAATTGAGTTACTGTGAAAGTATCTGTGTAATTAGTGCCATAGTTAGTAGGATTTGGGTGTGTAAATGTATGAATTTTGTAATCACCATCTGTAGTTACAGTTCCACCAGAAGCAGTAATATATTCATCAGCTTCTGTAGTGAGACTTTCTGTAGATAATGCATATCTAACAACTACAACACCTTTACCACCACCACCATTAACTCCAGATGGCATTCCGATGGTACTACCACCAGATCCTGGGTCACCGAGAGGATCATCCGCAGATCCACCACCGCCACCACCAGAGAAATCAAGTCCATGGAACTGTGGAACATCGGCAAGAGGCGCTAATGTTCCTGAAGCACTTTGAGCATAGTTCAGACCAGAAGTACCTCTTCCACCGCCACCTCTTCCTCCTGCGACAGGAGATCCAGGAGCAGATCCACCAGAACCTCCACCACCAATATACATGGTAGTGGTATTACCAGCGATCGCCCTTCCATTAGGAGAGGTGTTCCAGTTTTCACCACCAGAAATCTCTCCTTTAGTTCCGATGTAAGCATTCGACATGAATAATGTCGTTGAAGCGGCAGGATGACTACCAAATACATTTCTACCAGGACCGCCCTGTCCACCAGTTCCACCATTGGTGTTGTTGCCGCCACCGCCGAGTCCACCTCCACCACCGCCGCCTGCGTTGTTGGAGGTAGTACCAGAACCGCCTGGTGTACCATAATTTACTACCCAAGGTAATGAAGAATTTTGTGCTGGTTGTTGTCCTGGTCCAGCAGCATTTGGATAACTAGATTCACTAGGCGTACGAGTTCCACCGCCGCCACCAGATCCACCAGGCCTACCTGCGTTAGAATTTGGAAGACCAGTCACAGGATAAGAGGGGAAGTTGTCAGAAACTCCACCAGCTCCACCACCTAAAGCTGTGATTGTATAAGGTCCAGAAGGAATAGTAAAAGTACTATCATTACCTGGGATAGAAACAGCAGCTGCAGTTCTACCATTATATCCAGAACCAGCATAATTTCCAGCACCACCAGCGCCAACTACAACTGCACATGTAGTTCCTTCAGCAATTGGAATATTAGTTGCATAAGCCATACCACCGCATCCACCACCACCTTTTCCAGTATCTTGGTCACCAGCACATCTACCGCCAGCGCCACCGCCTGCAAGTACAAGAACATCAACAGTACCAGGACCTGATGTATATGTAAAGTTTTGATTATATGCAAACGTATGCAATCTATAGATGGTACTACCATCTTGATATTCTGTAATTGCACCACCAGTAGCTTCTACACCAAGACCACCAGCACCACCACCAGAAGTAAGAAAAGACTTATAGAGTCCAGAAAGAGAAGATAGAATAGGAGCCATTTTTAATCAACCAAATGTGGATAAAGAAGAACCAAGAACGGTCCAAGCATTACTTCTCCTAATAATCTGATAGGAGAATGTTTCAATTTTACTTGCAGTACCTGTGGGTGCAGAACCACCAGCCCAGTTTACAGTTTGAGCAGAACCGCCAATTTGTAGTGTAGTTGGCAATCCACCACCACCTGCGCCATGACTTACAATCACAACGAATGAAAACACAAACCCATTATCTGTAGGTAAGTTTGTGATATTTATAGTGAATGCACTAGTACTACCAGTGTTATCAAAAAAGAGTGCATTACCAGTAGTACTGTAATCTACTGTCTGTGTACCACTAGCAGTAATATCACTCAATACTTCACGGATACCTCTGATATCCGTTCGTCCATACAATACATTATTACCAGAGGAAGCATTTACGTTACCAGTCAAAGCACCAGTCGTCGAACCAGTAATCGTACCAGTGACAGATAAGTTACCAGCGACTGATAAGTCGTTAGAGTTAGAGATGGTTACTGTAGTACCACCCCTACCCTCAATATTATCGACCTTTAAAGTTGACATAGTTTCAAGCTGTCCGTTTTTCTACTATTTAGTACACTTTAAATTAAGCTACTGGACTACGAAGTCCATAAACATTAATCAGGTTTAGTGGGCCAAGTAATGTTATCAGGAAATCCTGTCTGTGTAGGAAGATCTCTCAAAGACTGACGATAAGTTGCCCAAGCAGTTTTATCTACAGGACTATCTGTCAATTGAGTCCAATCACACTGCGATAGTAATCCATTACGAATTCCTCTCATATTTTGTCCTTTAATTGCAGCATTTTTAGCAATAACATCATCACTAAAAGAAACAATGTTCCAACGTTGTCTCCATTGTCCATCTACAAGTTCAGGAGATAATTCTTGAAGGTATTGAGTATCATCATTATAAGTTGGTTGATCAGTACCAATAACTTCAACAATATTAAATGATGTCAAATCATTTATATCCGACAAGTTTCTTGGAAAGGAAACATTAGGATGTTGATTTTTAAGCCAGGACATCGTTACTGGATAAACTGATACCTCTGAATTTTCAATGTAAGCAAACATTTTTATTCTCCTTTATGAAACAGTTAAATCTGTGTATGATTGTGTAAGGTCACTATCCGAACTGGCACCAATAGCAGTCGTATAGTTTCCAGGTGAAGTTGCAGTACTCCAAGTTGCAGTTCCTGTATCGGTTGAAACTGTATGACTATATGATGTAATAGCAAATCTGGAATTACCATCCGTCAGTGGTTTAAAATAATATGTTTTACCACCACCACTAAATGTGGTTGATGTGCCGTCTGTGGGAAGAGCAAGGATAAAGGTATCATATCCAAGTGGATTTGAATGACGCAGGCGACATGTTACATAAAAAAGATCATCATTACCAGAAACATTTATATCATATATGGTACAAATACTAGTGCCAGTATAACTTGAAGTAATTACTCTTTCCCATACAGTAGTTCCGTCAGATGCAAGTTTTATAATTTTTGGACCATATTCTGGAGTTGTCGCATTACTCTCATCATCATCTCTAGCCATAAAATATAGATTATCACTACTATCCATACATGCCGCAAAACTTTCCTGACTACTTAAAATATAAGAAATTCCATATGCCGACACAACAGAACCATATTGACCAGAACTCATACGAATCCATACTTGTTGTCTACTACCAACTGTATTTGAATCAAATTCTTCAACACTCTTTTGCATAAGACTTATATTTCCACTGCTATCATATCCAAGTCTTTCAGTACCTATATTATAAGTTCCAGTTGACTGATATCCAGAAAGTCTTTTACCATTAAAATTTGATACCGCCCCAGTAGTTATATTTACATATGCAAATCTCATTTCACCTGCTTCAACACAAGGGACTAGAGTATCAGTGCCAATATTTTCTACCAAAGGTTTAAGTAAATCGCCTTTACTAGAAGTTTTTTTTGTCCATTGGAGAACATCACTACTATTATATCCTTCCATGTAAGCCTCATTTGAACTTTCAAAACATAGAATATAATTTCCAGAACTATCACGACAAAAAGTATGACTGTCTACATATATACCTGATGAAGCACTATCATATGAAGTTTCTTGAGGAATAATTCTATCTGATGTAACTGATCCAGTTCCAGTATTAATAAACTTATAACCTTTATAATACAGAGCTAAAAAAGGACTGAGATATAGCCAAAGTCCTTCCTGAGGAAAGATAGTTTTTGTTGAACTTAAAACTAAAGGCCTTTGAAAAGTATCAAGATCATCATAACTCGGAGTATCTGACCCTCTAGATGAATGAGTTAAAACAGGACCAGTATATTGCTTACTCCAATTAACAGCACTTCCATCCTTTTTAATAGATGCTGCACCACCATTATATCCCCCAAAACACACTAAATCATCACCATTAATAGTGATTTTTGAATTTAGCATCCCAAGTCCTTGATAACCATGCATATATCCCCACGGTTCAGCAGTAGAAGTTGCAACAGAATTACCAGAAACTGCAAGTAATTTTTTAAAATTATTCATTACGCATAACTCCCAGCATAAGCACCATAAAGTGTTGTACCAATCTTCCATAATACCACAACATCCTTTGCTGTCAAGGTAGGTGCAGTATTTCCACCTGAAGTAACCCATTTAATTGTTGGCCATCCAATTGTATGACTACTACCAGCTTCAAGATGTAAAACAACGCTATTTCCTGCAGAAAGAGACTCTGTAAAAGTCGTGTTTCCACTAAATGTTTTTGATTGTATACCTCCATTAGCAGGATCAATATCAGTTCCAGTCAGATCATAAGTAGTATCCGTAAATGTTGTTGCGCTAAAGGTTGTTCCGTCAAAAGTTGTTCCGTAGATACTATTCCAACGTTTCGAGGAACTTCCAAGGTTTAATCCATTATTAACTGTTGGATATAAAGCAGCATTTGTAAGTTCTAATTCTCTGTTACCACTACCAGGATCGCCACAAGACCAATAAAAAGTTCCTTCTTCTTTTACATTCCACTGCATAGAATCCATGTTTGAAGCATTGAATTCAAGCATATTTGTACGGTTAGTTCCACCACCAGTAGAACCCCACAAATTTATCCATGCTTCATAATTACTACCACTCCCACCATTTCTAAATCTTAGAGTAGGACCTTTATTATCAGACCTATCTAAACTAACTAAGACATTATTAGTTCCCGAAATGGTAAGAGTATTAGTACCAGCAGAAATTGGATTGCCATTGATATCTAAAGTACCACCGAGTTGTGGAGTGGTATCTTCAATTATACTTCCAATACCAGAACCAAAATTATTGGAGTCGATAAAGTTTGTTTGAACTTTAGTAAACGATGGCATTATTATATCGAGCTAGATCTTTCAATTGTATTTATATAGGGTCTACTTAATATATCCGTTTTCTCGCAACCATTCGCCAGTCAATGGCGTAGGTTTATAGTCTTCCCACATTTTACCACGAGCACAAGACTCTAATGCTGCTTGAGTCATACCTTCAGTACGTCCTGCCCATCCTGCTTCTGCTTCCCAAGGAACAGCAGATGATGGGTAAGTACGTTCTGCCATGACTCTCCAGATCATCGGAACGTCCTCTTCTGGTTTAATAATTGCAATCATACTATTCTTAATCGTGCCTGCCATGCAATCTTGTGCGGCATGCCATCCCTCATGACGCATCAACTGCATTAGGATGTGAGGTTCATTCATGTATTTCTTGTTGAGATATACATTGTTACTCACAGTATGATACACACCACGATGCATGATGGGGAAATAACGTTGATCAGCAAGGAATACTTTGATCCCAATTTGATTCATTGTCATCAACATCCGATTAAATTCTTGTGCTACTGGAGTAAACTCTTCAGTATTCGGATATTCACTAGAAATATCTAAAAGAGAATAAACTTCTTTTACATCTTCCTTACATTCACGAAGTAACATACAACCCATTGCATCCATAGAGTTGTATCCTTTAGTGATTTTATCCTCACCAGCATTTACAGGGACAGTAAGTCCATGAGCAGCACCCAAGAGAAGTCCTGCGATGATGTAATTCCACATAAAAAAGAGGGTCGATTGACCCTCATTATATCATTGATTGTCCTTATTGTAAAGGTCTTCTAGTCGTTGTTTCTCTGACTGAAATTCTTTTGAATTCATCTTAGATACATCTACATACATGACTTGATCTCCAGGAGCAGGTGCTTCTGGATGACGTGGTTT
>CEOI01006301.1_pt1 | contig 14845 bp, 24 predicted proteins | sample 530351 | NCBI WGS metagenome assembly CEOI01 (sample SAMEA2619962, study PRJEB7988) | marine metagenome | biome: marine biome (ENVO:00000447); feature: deep chlorophyll maximum layer (ENVO:xxxxxxxx); material: "saline water (ENVO:00002010), including plankton (ENVO:xxxxxxxx)" | depth 17 m | reverse complement strand
TTTTTAATGAATGGAATAAAACTTTATTTGTATAACATTTCCCATAGGTTTTTCAGAAAAAGTGATAGAAAACCAACTCCGATGACACCTCTCCATTTTGTCGTATTTTCTCTGAATTGAGTATTCTGTTTTGTCTCTGCCCATAATCCCTCGTGTGGATTAAATAGATTCTCCTTCAAAAACCTTAATGATTCATCTGTCCTACCATGTGCCATGGACATTTCGTGTTTCAACTCATCAAGTTTTTTTTCAATTGAATCAATCTTATTATGGACTAAATCAAATTCTTTTCTATCGGCTTGGTTCACCTTAACATACCCCTATGTTTAGTTGATAATAAATACTGTATATATTAATTTCTGTACTTTCTTGGAGTTGGTTTTTTTGGTTTATATCCACTTTCTAAAACTTTTTTATCTTCAATCAAGTTATCAATCAATCTGTTCTTTCTTTCCATAGATTTTATAGTGAATAAACCCATTGACAAACCACCCATTATTACTCCAATAATAATACCACAAAAAAATGCCAACCAAATAGGATTAATCATTTTGTCTTTGATGTTCGTATAACACTAATACATACATTAAAACACATCCCATTGCGATTAGTCCTACTGGAACCACATTAAGATATATTATTAAAATTGCCTCACTAATCGTCATCTGTTTCCTCGTTGGTTAAATACTCAGAATCTTGATGTACCACAATGACACTTCCACTTTCTTCACTTGGATTATCTTCATAATCTTTACGAAGTTCTATGGCCTCTTTTTCAATCTCTATCGAAAGGTTTTCAAGTTCTTTTAATTGTTCTTGTGTTAAAATTGGTTCTTTACTCATCCTAATAACCTATCTTCATCATCAACTATATCTTTATCTTCTTTCCACCATTCTACCTGTCTATTCTGTAATGATGACCTCAATCCTAAATCAAAATCATTTTCAGTCTGTACTTTCCATAATTTATCAAATTCACTTTCATCTATCTGTTTTCGTTTAACAAAATAGGTTTTTGCACCCGATATACCAACATCATCCGATAAATCAACTTTATCAATTATCTCATCAAATTTATTAACTAATAAATACTTCAACTCAAACTCCTTTTATTCAAGGACGATACCAATCATATCCCAACTCTCTCTATTGTATTGTGCACCGACCCATAGTGTATCACCAATCATATTTTGGACTGGTGCAATCATATTTACAACCTCACCATCATCACTATAACTGGCATAATTACTCGTTCTAACTTCATGACCAACAAAATGTGTTATATAAGTGGTATCATAACCGACCCATTGTACTTCATCACTTAACCCACCATGAACATAATAACCCATAGTATCACCAACATGCCAATATAGATTACTTTCGAAATACACTTTCCATCTATCAACTGCCCCATCTTGGTCTGTTAAGAACCCCTCTAACCTATGTAATGTTTGCCATTTAAATCTATTGATTGTAAGATGATATAATCCGTTATCATCTTGTGGTAAACCCACTGTCCAAACAAATTCAAATTCTCGTTCCTCCTCATAGTGTTTATCTTCACACCCTATGAATATGAATAGACTAACGAGAACTATTCTTTTTATTAATCTTGAATGTCTTTGAATCTTTTTTACTAAATTCATTGTAACTCTTCCTTTTCTTTTTTGGTTTTTTCTTTGTTTGGATTGTTTCTCTGAAGGCCTCTTCTTCGAGTTCTTCCCAATCCAAATTGTTATGAAATTTACTCATTTACAACTCCTTAATATAACACCAAAAATACATACGAGTCAACGCTTTTTTACTCTTAATTTCTCTATGAAACTTAAAAACTCTTCTATACTATAAGTAGTACCCTGGTCATCGAAAATACTAAAATTTTCTAATGATTCTGGTTGGTTGTGAATCAGATTGTGTAGTGCAAGCATACCATCTCCTGCATACCAAGTTCCTAAACTCTCTTCACCTAAAATATTAGAATCAAACATTAAATTTTCTTTAGATTCATTTTTCCCTAATATGAAAAACGTCATTTACCATCCCCTCTTCAAGTGGTTTCACTCTTCTAATTTCAACATCAAATATATCTATCTCAAATCTTCCTTCTTCACCCGAATCAGAGAGTATATTTGATAAATTTTCAATAATATCTCTACTATAGTTCGTTATTCTATCACAATCAAATCTTAAAATAATATCATTATCTACTTCCGAATGATGTGTCTTGATTTTTTTTGATAAATCGTACAATGTATTCTGTTGTTCTGAACTTATGTATTTATTTACACCATAACCTTTATGTCCAACCCAATCTCCATAAATTGTGGTACACCACGGTTCTAAATATTCTAAATTCTGTAAATTACAATTCTCTACCACAAAACCTATATCATATACTTTAGGTATGACTGGATGTAACCATTCATCATGAGTTATTATTGCACCCCATTTTCTAATAAAGTTTCGTGTACTCCGTTGGTTCTGAGCCAACCACTCCGATGATTCTCTACCCTTCATAAAAACTTGACCTGCAGGATTTCTAATTGCACCATCTTTGAATCTACTACCTCTACAAGTCATATGATACACAAACCCTTTCCAAGTCTGTATCAACTCGTATCCTGCCAAAAGAAATCTGTTGAATATATCAGAGTCCTCTTTGGATTGTGGTGCAAATAGTGGGTCATGTCCACCAACAAAATCCCAATCCTTTTTCATTATGGCCCATGGTGCAAATATTCCTTTTGAAATCTCTTGATTGAGAGATAATGGCCCGTATAACAAACCATCCTTACCAGTTTGGATATCATCAACAAACTTTAATAATTCAGTTTCTTTAAACTCCTCTGGTTCTATTCCGAAATCTTCTAATATTTTTTCTTTACCATCTGGATGTAATGGTGGTTCTATTCTTGTTAGTGATACGACAGTTCCATCTTTAATAAGTTTATCTATCTGTACATCTGAATTAGGACAGAGATACATATCTGCATGAAATATCATAACTATATCATTACTTGAATACTCATTTATTAATGTATCATATAGAATAGTATGTCCTAATCTTTCTGGACCTGGATTGACATGTAATCTAACCTTTTTATCAGTTTTCATAATTTCCTCAACCCACTCAACTGTCCCATCTGTACTTGCATCACTTGCAATACAAATCTCGTGTTCTATAGATTGGTTCCTACGAATACTATTATATGCCTGTTTTAAATATTTTAAGTTATTCCTACTTGGTAATATAAAACTTATAGGTCTCATTTATTTGTCAACTCCCAATGTTCTTTCCATTTTTCTTCTGTATAGTTTTGTTCAAATCTCTTAAGTGTCGTATCACTACACAAATCCCAAAATTTTTGTGACCTTAGTTTTCTTGCAACTTCTTTGGCCCCTTCTAAATCACCAACCTCGACTGTAGTTAGTGGATGTAATATTTCTTGTGTATCCAATCCTTTGTATCCAATACAAGGTGTTCCATGAAACCCACAGTTCATGGCAAATGTACCAGCAGCATGTGTCCTCATCAGATGAACACCTATACTAAAACCACCTAATGTATCTAACCAATCTCTCCAATTCATATAAGGTAGGTAATCTATATCCTCAATGGCATCTTCTTGGTCTTGTTTTCTACCCATCGAGGGTGCCGACATAGGATATCCTATCTCTCTTGCCACTATGTAAGAATCAAAACCACCATACCAACTAACAAAGTTACCACCAATCATTATACTGTTACTCCATCCAAACTCTCTTCTATTAAATCCATCAGTAATCATCAAACTTCTCATCACTCTTACATCCTTACAACCTAAACCAAGATAGTAATTCACATCACTTTCATTGTGACAATATACCCAATCTGCATCTGTTATCGTATTATAGTATTTGAATTGATTTTCAATGGTGTAATCTTGAAAATACCAATGTGGTCCTTCCTGCATTACTGCAACTTTATCACAACATTCTCTGTATGTATTTAAATCTACATTAGGATTTGTTTTTGGTATTATAACAATACCTAAATCAAACTTTTCACTCGGTATGTTGTTTATATTATAATGTGGTGCATCTAATGCCATCATCCAACCATATTCAGTTCTGGCATTGGGAAAATCTCTTGGTATTTTACCTTCTATTTGACTTTCTGAAAAAAATACAACCTTCATTTTATCTCTGATATTGTAACAAAATTTAATTTATATTGTGATAATAAATATTCTAAAACCTGTTCAAAATGTAGAAAATTTTCTTCATTCCACACATTTTGATTGTGTGTTCCATTGATATGTGATTGAAACATAAATGTATTTCCATATAAACTTAATGAATCTGGTTCATTAATACCATCACACCCCTCAAAAAAATTACATCCCCATTTTATTCCTTGATTTATTTCACTATGTCCTGCAACCCACTCAAAATTACCACTAATTGCATCTGCACTTTGTTGGTTCACTCCCCAACCTGGTGCCCTAAATCCATTTGGTTTGTAACCACACTTCTCCCACAAGTTTAAACTTTCTTGAATCCGTTCCATTGCAAGACCATAACTTAATTCGTAAAACTCCATCTCACCCAAGTTTTCGGTTTTACATGCATGATAATGACCATGATTACTCATTTCAATCCAATCATATTGTTTCCAAAAATCCACAAACTCTTTTGTGATTGGATACTTACCATGATAATTACTCGGAATAAATAAATTAAATTTTACTCCATAATTGTGGTGTAGATTTTCAAGATATTGTATTTGGACATCACCCTCAACACCCCACTCTTTTTCTGGATGTACATCATCAATTGCCACAACTACATTTGTTTTCATTACCAACTCACTTCCCAGTCCTCAAATTCAGCAGCAATACAATCTATCTTGTAGTCCTTACGTCCTTCTCCAACCTGGTCTTGTATCACATTCTTTGCAGTATTTCTAATACCATTTAATCCGTGAGTTAAACCAAGATTACCATCACCTTCCCCTGCTCGATATGAAGACTCATTATACCATATATGTGTATTCATCTGTGCCAATACTATAATTGCCCTAATCATCTCACCTGTAGGTTTTTCCCAATTCAGTAACATATCTAAATCATGAACTATATCCTTGATTTCTTTTGCATACTCTTCTTTATGTTCTGGTATCTTTACCTCTTTTAATTGTATTATTGATAACCTGTCAATTAACTCTGAAATCGTTGGTAAATATTTTCTATCTGCCATCTAATTGTTCCTTATATTTTTTAATACCTATTAATGGGTCTGTTGGTGTCCAATTAGGTAAAAAAGTATGTGTTGCAGCACAAGTATAATCTTGATACCCAATTGGTTTTTGATTCACATTTGTAAAATGATATGGTACATCTAACACATCACATATATCATTATATGATGTTGGTTTACCAGTACCTACATCGTAAATACCACTTATATTACCATTAATTGTTGTATATTCTTTCATTGCAAGTATACATGCATCAACTACATCCTCAACCCAAATAAAATCTCTTTGTGGTGATTTATGTTCATTACCATCTTGTGGAAATATTCCAAAATTATCTGATTTATATATTTGATATGGTATTGATGACATTAAACCTTTATGTTCCTCTCCTATTCCATATGTATTGAAAAATCTCAATGATATAAATTTATCACCTAATAATGACATACCAAGTTTTTCTGCACAATATTTTGACCAAGAATATGAATTAGTAGGACCAGAACTCCTTACAAGAGAACCACCATATCCATAAATTGCAGAACTACTTGCAAACACCACCCTCTTATCGTATTTTTTTGCAAATTCAAACACCACTCTACTACGAACAAAATTATGATAAAACATATTATTAATATCGGGTTCTCTTAAATCTGCACAGGCACCTATATGAAAAATACCATCACACTCCTTGAAGGCATTTTCATCATAATTATCATCAATACCAAACCCAATATATTCATCGAACCTATTTGCAAGATTTTTTCCTATGAACCCTTTGTGACCAGTAATTATGTAACTCATTTTTTTGCCTCTTTTAGAAAATCTTCATAAGTAAAAAATTTAGATTGATTGTTGAGTAACTTTGCCTCATTGTGTTTAGACATCTGAGATATAATATCCCACCAATTTCCCTTTTTATCAACATAACCTCGTTGATTAGTTTCATCCTTAATATATAATCGTTTTCTTGGGTGTCGTCTGTTGTGTACTCTCAAAATATTTTTAACAACAAATTGTACATAAGAATCACCAAGAACTAATTTTGCCATTCTACCAAAACTTGTATCCTCTGCACACATCAATAACGAATGTGGTATATTAACACCAGATTTTATAACATCCGATTTAATTACAAGACAACTACCATCAAACTTTGGGTAATCTATAATTTTAATATCTAACTCATCACCCATCTCATTAATTTCGTTCATCCTATCAATAGTCATATAGGCTTTTTCTGATGCCTCATGGTTATCTGTCCACTCTTGTTTATCCACATACTCAACATCTTCAAAATATGGATGTTCTAAAACTTTCCAAGAATCATCCCAATTTTTTCTGTATCCGAATGTAAGTACATATCTGTTGATATTGTTTTGTTTAGCATACTCATCAACACTTTCTATGGTCGTTAGTGTTTCTTTTGGGAATAGACTATCTGTCTCACCCCATAAAACAAAATCAACATCCTCACAATAATTGTGATTCAAATCTCTTCTGTAACCTGGTATGTTATAGATTGGGTCATCGTTGGTTTTTGTAGTTACATTTACTTTATATCCTGCACTTTCCAACCGTCTTGTCTTGTTAAAAAAACTTACAAATATTTTCTTTTCATCACCATCTATTCTTTCTAAATATTCAGAGATATTCCAAGTGAAATCAAATATAATGTTTTCCTTATTTTCTACTCCATCACAAAAATTTAAACATGATTGAATATATTCATCAACCATTTCTATTTCGTAAAACATTACATGACAACCAACCACATATTTATTTTTCAATAACATAATTATCCTTTATTGTATTCCACACATTTTTCATCAAATCATTTCTTTGTGTTTTATCAAACCCATTAAAATGCCAAACCCAACCTGTCTCAAAAAGTAGGTTTCCTTGTAGTACACCTCTCATATGTAGTTGTGAGAGATTGAACTTATCACTTAAAAATTTCAATTCATAATCACTTGCACGAATCATATAATTTATAGGAGTTTGGTCTGAACCCTTTTTCAATGTATTATGTTGTCGGTTTCTGAGTTCATCTTCATTCTCGTAATAGAAATCAGTAACAGTTTTACAAAACTCCTTATGTTTTTTATTCATAACAATGAACCCACAATTAAAATATGTAGTCCAATCAAATTTTACATCGGGCCAGAAATCTTGATAACCTTTTATACTATTATGACTCCATTCTATGAAAAATTTATCTTGAACTGCACCAAACTCACCACCTGCCTCATCAAAGAAATTAGGACAATCCCAATGAACCATAGTATCTATATCAACCAATGCAACATTTTCATAATCAACATCATTTGCATCTAATACATCAAATACATGCCACCTTTGCCAAGTTGGTTTCATACCTTCACCATCACCATATACACCACCACCCGAAGGTCTTAGTTCATCTTGAAGTATAATTAATTCAACATCATTTTTCTTACACCAATACTCCCAAGTTTTAAAACACCATTCTTTATAATCAAGAAAATCTGGTGCATTTTCAAAACATGTCATAAAAACTACATTCTTACCCATCATACCACTCATTATTATATTTTGCAATTATTCCTTCAACATCTGTTAAAGGACCTCCACTACCTCGGATTTCACCTGCAGGTAATCCTATTTCTTTTATCACATTAAACCCATCTATTTCAGATTCAAATCGTTTTACTGCACCTTTTACTCCATCATCGTAATACATATGTCCCTTTCCATAATCATCAAAGATAAAATATGATGTCTCATTGGATAGGTTTGCACAATTAATGATATCACTATATACATTAATATTATCATGAACACAATCGATAAAAAATACATCAAATTTATCTTCTAAATTCCATTCACCATCATATAAATCTTTTTGTATGTAGGTTATATTATCTCTGTCTGAATTTAATTCACGAGCCATTCTTAGATTCGGTTCTTCTCTCCAATCCATAGTTACAACCTCTTTGAATAAAAAAGATAACACTCTCGTAGTATGACCGTGATTAGTACCACACTCTAAAACTTTTAGTTCACTTGGGTTCTTATCTTTAAAAAAAGATAAAACATCATTCTTAAAAGTTATACTGGTCGTTTCTTTATAATCTCTCTTTCGTGGTATATCCTTAAAAACACTATCTTTGTTCATCTACAACTCCCAAAAATCTATGAAAAACACCCTTGTTAAAATTTTCTAAAACACCCTGTCTAAAACTACTTGATGATACATACTCTGAGTTCATTCTCCCTCGTTCACCCTCAATACAAAATTCACTTACTCTGTAATAAGGTGATAGAAATCTAAGTTTTGGGTATAAGTTATTGCCCTCTATATATTTCATAAACTTAACACATTGCATATTCCAATTCTGCATTAGGGAATCACTATATTGTTTGGCATCAGTTTTACCTAAACGAGATTCCATATCACAACCAGTAAAATCAAATACCCCACCTAAATCATCCATAACCTTTCGTTTTATAAAATCAAAAGAACCTCTTATCATACCCCTATCTTGAGGACAGTTATTTGATAATACTATCCATTCATCATCATATGGCATTTCATTTCTAACATAATTACCGACATCACCATTATTATAAAACTTTGTTAATTTATTTCCCAACACTAAATTTAGTAAATCATCACGAAGTATAAAGTTATCATCACCAGATAATAAAAACATATCATAATCTTTGTAATCATAATCTTCTGCCCATTGATTATAAACTCCCCAATCACCTAATGTGTTTGGTTTTTTAATGTAATTCCAACCAAAACTTTCTATGGTTTCTATTGTGGCAATATCTTTGTAGTAGAAATTATCAAGTGATACGAGTATTTCATCACTACCTGGATGTATAGTTTTTTCTCCTACTGCATGTTTTGGGTCTCTATGTGATACACAAAAATAATCCACTTCCCAATCATTTGGAAATGGTTGTCTTGGTAATTGTTTATAGAAATATTCTGGATAATGCCACCCACAAACTATAACCGCTAATTTTTTCATTTAATATCCCACAATTTTAGAAATACAACTTTTTTCTGTATGACCATAAACACATTCTATCTTACAATCAACTTCAGTTATTGGTTTTTCATTTCTTTTTAAATTTATCTCATCCCTAAGTTTAGAACCACCACAAAAATATATATTTACACCTCGTTCAACCGCCTCTTTTATTACTGGTTGATTGAAAACATTATTTAATTTATCACCATCATTATCAATATCAACAAAACACATATCAAAATCATGTGGTGCATTAAACCAATCAAATATATCATCAACTTGATAAAATTTAACAAATGGAATAAGGTCATATTTATGTAAATGTCCACCAACTCTGTCCACATTATTATCGGATACTTGCCAGATATTATTTGGTTTATATGAATCATATGTGTTTACAACTCCATTTTCAGATACATCTCTTACTCCCATTGCAAGTGCACTTGTAACATATCCAAAACCAGTACCAAACTCTAAAATATTTTTTGCATTATTTGTAACCACTTCATCGTAAATAAATTGTAAAAACCCTTGTGGATATCCTGTCCATTGATGTTTAGTGTTGTTATCACTAATTTGTTGAAACGACATTATAAAAAACTCTTTACTTTATCAATAACATATTCCAAATCAACCATAGACATTGTTTCATTCATTGGTAAACTTACTGTTCTATCCTTAATTCGTTCAGATTCTTTATATGTACGATATCTTTTTGCCAAATTTAATTTACTATATACAGAATTTAAATGTAAAGCATCATAATGAATTCCACAAGTTATTCCAACATCTTTCATCTTTTTAATAAATGATACATTGTCCGTAGTTTCTATTCTATATAAATGTTTACTTGAATTACTATAACCAAGTTCTTTATTATAAGTATCAACAATATAATCCAAATACGACATTTTTTCTTCGAAGTTTTTAAAATTATTTTGTATTATTTTTGCCTGTATTGAACTCATATACATTTTATAACCAGGAAAAGATATACCCCTTTCCCAATTGTTATCGGCATAGGTCATTCCATTCAATACTGCTTCCTTAAACCATTTATATTTGTTATAATCATCAGTTACAATCATACCACCATCTGCACCACCAAGTGGTTTAGTTGGATAGTGACTGAATATCATTAAATCATTTGGTTCACATTCTTTTTTGAATTGATTTGGTTCTAACTTTTGTGCAGAATCAACAATCTTATAATCTTTAAATTGATGTAATACATATGAATCTCCAACCCATTCAGTATCGTCTATGAATTTAAATTCATTACCACTCGTGATTATTGCATTAACCACAACTGGTGGTAAAACACTTGGTAGATTTGGAACTACATTTTTATTAACAAACGATAAGAAGATGGCACTTGTAGCACTATTAACTGAACAGGCATACTTTGCACCAACATATTCTGCAATTTGTTTTTCTAAATCTGATACTACATCTGCATGTAGATAATGATTAAACTCTGAAGTATCTATAATGTGGTGGTCTAAATTAAATAACTGAATCATTTAATACCTTTCGTATATTATCACATATAAATTTCATATCATAATCATCTAACCTGGCAGAACCTGGAAGATTTACACCCCTATTAGAAATATCGTAACTAACTTTATTTTCAGAATAAACTTCACCATCTGATGTATGAATTGCAAATGGTGGTAACATAGATAATGGATAAAAGAATGGTCGAATAGGAACATCAAGTTCTGCCATCTTTTGAATAAAAGTTTCTTTATCTATATTATAAGATTTACCGATTACCATTGTCGTAATCCATGCACCATTCTCTACAACCTCTGATGATTCATTGAAATATAAATCATCCAAATCTGATAATGCTTCTCTATAAAATTGTAACTGATATTGTTTCTTCAAAACTATCTCATCTAATCTTTGAAATTGTGCATAACCTAATGCAGCTTGTAAATTGAATGGCATGTATTTATATGTTACAAATTCATTGAAATACATTTTTTGGTTTGGGTCTCTCATATGTGGTGGTAATGCACCATCTCTACCATGGTCTCTCCAAATCATACACTTTTTATACAACTCTTCATCATCCAACAATAACATTCCACCTTCACCCGTTGTTAAGGTTTTAGTTCTATGAAAACTAAATACTGAACCAATACCGAACTTACCTGCAGGTATATCTTTATACTTAGAACCCAATGCTTCTGCTGCATCTTCAATCAAGGGTATATCGTATTTTTTAGATATTTCTGTTATCTCATCCATATGTGGCATGTTACCAAAAATATCAACAACTATTATTGCTTTAGTTTTTTCTGTTATACATTTCTCAATTGATTGTGGTGATGAACACCAATTATGTTCATCAATATCACAGAACACGGGTTTTGCATTTAAATATGTTACTGGTGCTGCAGTTGCAATCCAAGTTATATCTGGTACTATTACTTCATCACCTTCACCAACTCCTAAACATTTTAATAACAGATGAATCGCAGTAGTACAATTTGGAGTCATTATTCCAAATTTTCTATCATGATATTCTGCAAACTCATTTTGAAACTTTTCTACATAGTAATATGGTTTTTCATACCAACCAGTTTTCATTGCATCTACCACGATATCTATTTCGTGTTGTGTGATATCTGGTCCAGCCATATCTATATTTCTACCACTCATTTTCTGCCTCTATTTTTATTGATACAAAATATTTTTTTCCTTTATCATAAAAAAAGGTTCCACCCTTATTACCAAAGGTTCTACCTCTAATTCTATTTAATAAATCTCTTGCAGTATACTTTTCATCCAATTCTAAACAAGAATGTTTATCCAATTCTTTTTTCAAATGAAAATTACCTTTACTATTATCAACAACTTTGGTTGTATAATCAGATGTGATTATCCTTTCAAAATTTGATTTAAATAAATTTATAGTGTTTATTAAGTTTGCTTGGTAAACACTACCACCTGTATCTGTCCAATTATACCTTATTTCATTTTGAAATAAAATCTCACCCTCATCAATATTTTCATTAATAAAATGTATTGTAGTTCCCGCAGCAGTTCCATCCACAAGTGACCAGTAGTAAGGATGCATTCCACGATTCCACGGTATCATACTTGGGTGTAAATTAATAAAACCAATTTTTACAGATTTAATACTTTCTTTTTTAACAATGGTAGGAAACCATAATAGTAATACTAAATCAACATTATTATCTTTATTTAATTGTCTGAATTCGTCTGAATTTACACTTAATGTACCTTTAAAATTTACACCCCTGTCAATAGAAAGTGCTTTTATATCTTCCTCATAAGGTAACTCTGCAGTTACAACATATGATATATTAAAATCAAGCCAATCTTGGGCATCAATAACAAAATCTAATAATTCGTATCCAACTTCATTTGCTGCACAAATTCCGATGTTCATTTTGAATCGTGCTCACTATCACGGCCGTCGAACTGCAGGCCATTATTGAACTCTGCCTTCACTGCAGTTTGTTTATCTTCTTCACTAGCGATTGACCAGTACATTACACCTAAAGTCTTTCTATCCATACCCTCTGTTATGGTAGGGAATCCGTGCCAGGATGTATCAGAACACTTAAACACATTTAAACAATTAAATTTATATGGTAATGTGGTGTGTTCTTTACCATTATGTAACCTCAAATCAAATGATGAATCGTATTCTTCTGATACACATAATATTGCAGAGTATTCTCGTTTCCAATCAGTATTTTTTCCATGAATGGTGGCATCTCTATGCATTCCAAGATACCCACCCTCACCATATCTATTTGGTGTAATCATCATACCACCACCATAATGTGAAGTATCAGGAAAAGCATTCTCAGTTAAACCAAATACCTCGTTAGGGTCAAAGTGTGTTGCGATATAATCTAACACTAATAGTGCAGGTGGTGGTACATTTTCTCTACCTAACTTTGAACAATATTGTACCTGTCCATCACCTTCACCATAACGAACCCAATCATCTACTTGATTAAAACTTTCTGCTGCTGCTAAAACTAAACTACGAGATGGAATAAAATCCTCAATCGATACTGCAGGATATGGTGTATCAATTCGTTTTAAGTTTTTTGAATTCATCATAATCATTTATATAATCTGTTATATCATACTTGGTATTTGCAAATACCAATAATACTGAATCTTCTGTTAAATATTTTTGTTCATCCCATATCATTTCTGGTATCAATAACCCTTGTTGTGGGGATTCTAATAAAAATTTCTTTCTATTTGTACCATCATCACAAGTAACTTCAATTTTACCATGAACACATATTAATAATTGCTTTGTTTTAAAATGTGAATGTTCACCCCTTACATCAGAATCTCTAACTCCATATACATAGAATACCCTACGAATAGGAAATGGCACATCTCCATTTGATTCAATCGGAACTAAATTACCATCTTGTTCTATAATAGTTCTCATATTATAGAATAACACATCGTCTATATTTGTTTTTTTTCTCATTTATTTTCTGTCACCCATTCCTCTTTAAAAAATCCAACTGGTTTTCTGAACTCATCTTTTGGATTATATTTTTCTGTAAGGTAGTACATCAAAATAGAACCAGGTTCTAATGCTTTATACCCATGATAAATTCCTGGTTTCATTTCAATCACTCTTGGATTTTTATCTGATAAGTAAACAAACTCACACCCATCTTCTTCTGTTGCCATTCCTACTTTGAAAGAACCCTTCAAACAAGTCCAATAATCGGATTGTATATCATGTTTATGCCAGGCAACAATATGTTCTGTACTATTAACATATGAAACATTTATTTGTCCGTCTATAACTTCGAATACATCTAATAATCTTTGTGCTCTATCATCTTCATTATAGTACATTTATTTACCCCCTACAAAAAATAACAACATTGAATTTTTTTCAGACCTTGGGTGTATATTACCATTAAGACCTATTGATAATTCTTTTCTATGTTCATTCAGTTCGTTGAATTGAGTTTCAAATGCACTTGATGGTGTAAAGTATTCTATTTCATTATCCTCTAACCAATTTAAAATTACTTGTGAATCACCTGTCCCTATAGTGGTGTTCACAAATACATCGTGAAAAATTACTGGTATTTGTTTATTAGATGTAAGTAAAGGTTCTACCAACCAATCTATTGCCCATTGGTGAAATTCAGTACTATGTATTGCATCCACAAATAATAAATCAACTTGTTTATTATTGAACAAATCATAATTTACAGTCTGTTGGGAATCTCCTATTGTTAGTGTTCTAATTGGTGGATTATCATGTGCAAAATCATCAACTCCAGCCAATTCTCTTAAATACCTACCTGATGCCCAATTGACTGTTGAATCTTTTATATCATAAGAATATATGTGACCAAATGGTTGACCATTCTCTCTTAATGCATTTAACAACCAACTTGTTGACCAACATGAAAGTGAACCTATCTCAACACTAATTTGTGGTTTAATATCCTTACCCAACAAGTATAATATTTCTGATTCTAAATCATCGAATTGGTGTTCACCTACAAATTTTATAAACTCTCTTTGTTTACTTCTTACTTGTTTT
>CEOI01028319.1_pt1 | contig 14849 bp, 28 predicted proteins | sample 530351 | NCBI WGS metagenome assembly CEOI01 (sample SAMEA2619962, study PRJEB7988) | marine metagenome | biome: marine biome (ENVO:00000447); feature: deep chlorophyll maximum layer (ENVO:xxxxxxxx); material: "saline water (ENVO:00002010), including plankton (ENVO:xxxxxxxx)" | depth 17 m | reverse complement strand
GTTACTCAAGATGCAAAGGGCAACTATGGGTTAAGATTTCCTAGATGTAAAAGAATACGACATGACAAGTTTGTGGCTGATATTAATACAATAGAAGATGTGGAGGATTTAGTTTGACGGAAGATTGGAATAAGTGGCTAAAAGATATGTTTGATGAAACAATTTATGAAACTGATGATTTGACTAGTCCTATAGAAGTCAAAGACTTGATAAATAAATATGGAAAGGCATCTATATTTACATATGCTCTTTATAGTGACATAACAGAGGGAGATATATTTGTTATAACTAAAGGACTATATGTTGCTTTACGATGTAATGATAGCATTGTTCTTCCAAAAGATTTTGAAAGAAACATGCTTATTATTGAAGCAAAAGAAGATAAGGAAAAGGCTTCTTTGTTTGGAAGGGTAGAAAACACAAACCTAAACATTGTTTTGGGCGGATGTTTTCAAGAACACTACGAGTATATTCAACATCTTGTTCTTGAAGGTTTACAGTATATGCAAGTAGAATGTGAGTTCATTGGATTCTTTGAGGTTGAGTCCAATGTATAGTGAAGATATGCTAAAGGGTATATTTCTTGCTAAGGCTAAAGGTCACATAGGGCTAACTAAGAATGATGGTATTTTGATAGGCTATCGAACTAAACTAACAATTAGTATTAGAGGTAGTCCTAAGTTCCTACAAGCAATACAAAGAACTCTTGTTCAGTATGATATAGAGTCCAAGTTTAAACCTCAACAAAATAAAAGTAGGCCAACACCGATATTAATTATATCGGGAATAAAAAATATTGCGTTGGTAGTTCACAAGTTATTGGTGGATTTACCCGATGCTAACGACAGTCTTAGTGACTTTAAACGAGCAGTAAGAATAGTAGCCGAGGCAAGACACTTACAATTAGAAGGATTAGAAGAATTATTTAAAATAAAAGGGGTTATGTAATGGGATTAACAAATATGAATAGAAATAGACCAATAATAATAACAGGAAAAACAGGAACAGGAAAAACAAGAAAGGCAAGAGAGATTCTTCCAGATGCTTTGGTTATGTTTAGTGATGAATTAGAAATAGACTCAAATTCAATTAATGTTGAAAATGGACTTATTATCGAAGATATTCATTATAATAGCGATAAAGAACGCTTATTGAATATAATTAGACGGTATAGAGGTAAACTAGTAATGACCTCGCTTAATGAAAAAGACATTCCAAAGGAAGTGAAGCCTCTTTGCCAAATAAAAAGAGCAGGAACTAAAAATCACTTGTTAGAATCAATCAAAGAACTAGCACCTAGAAGTGAAGAACCGTTTTCATCGAAAATGGACACCTTTAGTTTAGTGAATTACTTCTTGAAAGAAAGCGATAGGGAAGAAGTTTGTAGGGTTTTGAAGATTAACAAACCATCCGATACTCAAATATTGAATTGGCTTTGTGTAAATTCAAATCCGAATAAGTTGTTATTCATTGATGGTAGAGTTAGAAGAAGATGGTCGCAAGATTACTTTTATGAAATGTTAGCATACGCCTATGATGGTAGGTTTTATGGTAGGTTGAATATGCCAACTAGAAAACAATATTCAAAGATACCTTCTTTGCTAAGGAGATTGGGTATTAAGAATGCTGATAAAAGGATATTCAAGCAATTAACTAATGATGAAGACTTTGTTAAGTTTGCTAAAAGCAAACTAAATAATAGCGAGTGTCGCCTAATGAATTTAGGAGAAAAGCGGGTGCGTAAAGCAAAGCCCGTTAAGAAAAAACAGATTAGTTTGGGTGACTACTTATGAAGATTAGAAAAGGAAAAAAGAGAGTAGTCATGCGACTGATAAATATAGTCGGTAGTAATGAATTAACTACTAGAGAAATATACAATAGGATGGTAGAACATCCTTCTAAAAACAGTATGAAAAGAAATGGTGGAGATTTAACAATCCACCAACTAAGTAATATTCTCTCATCTTATTTCGATAAGGTGGGTTTTAGTAAAAAAGATAATAATATAATATGGAAAAATAGAGATGAGAATTATGGGAAGAAAAGGAAACAAAATGATAATAAAGAAAATAAAAATGATGTTAGATGAAACACCAAATATGACAACAGGACAAATATACGATTTATTACACAATACAAAAAGTGTAAATACGGCAGGAAGGAAAAAATTTCCTGCTTGGGGAATAACGATTAATCAGTTATCTTCTGTATTGGGTCGTAAGTTTGAGAAGGCATATTTTGATGAAAAAGTAAGACAGGTTGCTTGGAAGAATAAAGAGGAATAAAATTGGAGATGATATAATGAAAAGTAAAAAAATAAATGAAGATATAGAAGAACTAAAAGAAAAAGCATACCAAGCCGAACAACTTGAACAGTTGCAGGAATGGGCTATTCAAGCGGAGTCATATATTACTGATATTTTAGGCCACCCCGATTTAAGAGAACTTGGTATTGAAGAACCTCATGGTTGGTTAAGTAGTATTATGCACAATTTAGTTATAGAAATAGAATCTAAGTTGGGGGATTTGTAATGTTATGGACAGAAAAATACAGACCAAGTAAATTAAGTGATATTGTAGGACAAGAGCATTTTGTATTAGATGCCGAACAATGGGTATTAGAAAAGAATATGCCTAATGTTCTTGCTTATGGAATGCAAGGGACAGGTAAGACAGGTGCGGCAATAGCACTTGCTAAGTCTATGTTAGGAGACTTATTCAAGGATAACTTCTTTGAAGTAAATGCTAGTGACGATAGAAGATTAGAAACTGTTAGGACTACAATTAAACAAGTAGCGCAAAGCGGAACTATTGGTGATGCACCATTTAGAATAATGTTATTAGATGAAATGGATGGTATGACTAGTGATGCTCAAAATGCTTTGAAAAGAATAATGGAAAGATATGCAAATAATATTAGATTCATTATTACTTGTAATGATAAGTCTAGGATTATCTTTCCACTGCAAAGCAGGTGTGCAAATTACAGATTCAATCCATTGAAAAATGAAATAGTGCTTGAAGTAATTACTAAGATTCTTGATAAAGAGGGCGTAAGTGGATTCGACGAAACCGAATTGGCTCGCTTTATATATCAATTAGATGGAGATTTACGCAGGGCAATTACAGAAATACAGGCTGCCAATGCCTCAAACTTTACACTAAGAAAACAAGTGCAAAATTCATTTAAAGAATTTGATGGAATACTAAAATTAATAATCGATAAAAAACCTAATGAAACATTAGATAAATTACATGACATATTGTATGGAGGAAGAAGTGTGAAGGAGATTTGTTTAGCACTACATAACTCTGTACTAGAGGCACAAGGTTTAGAGTCCAAAGAGAAGTTTAAACTTCTTAGGATAATAGGGGAAGCAGAATATCGTTCTACTACCATGACCCCTAAAGTAATAATTTCATGGATGGTAGGACAACTTTAAGGAGGAAAAAATATGAAAGAAATAAATGAAAAAATGATGAAAGAAATAGAAATAGGAAGTAAGCACATAGGAATTACTGTTGATGAAATGGTAACAAAATTCCGTTCCATGTGTGAAGAGAATGGAATAGAGTTAGATAACGATATTGCAGTTTCACTACTTAGAAATTATGTGCGTGGTAATATGCCAACAAAGAAAACAAACAACAGTGGTTCTAACAGTTTAGTTAAGAGCGCATTCGGTTTCTTTGTAAGCCTAGAAGCACCAAGAGATATGATGAGTTGGAGTAGAAACAAAGCAAGAGAAGAATACCTAAGAGATGGTGAAAAAGCATTATCCGATGGCGTTTTTGCAGTTGCTACCGATAACGGAGATGAAACCTATAATCTTGAAAGATACTACAAAGGTGAATATCAAGAAACTATGGTAAAGAAACTACCCGATGGTGCGGAAGAATTGGAAGATGGGACTATTATTATTCCATTAGACAACATGCCTAATTACACAAGTGGGGCTGAAAATAAAAGATATGGTAAGCCTTTGCCTAAGAATGAATTTAGAAGAAATGGTATTTTCTTCGGTAGCATTGATGGCGGAGATATGAAGTCTTACTACTTCTCTTATAAGAATCAAGGTGGAATAGATTTTGCACCCGAAACTTTTGATTGGGTTCACTTCAAGGCTATTCCTAGTGATGATGGAACAAACTTGTATGGTATGACTATGGCGACTAAAGATAGTCTAATTAGAAATGTTGATTTAAACCCCGATAATAGCGATTATAGGGATATGAGTTCTTTTGACTTTTCATCTTGTTTGTATGAAAACTATCCTAAGAATGGAACACCATTGGTAGATTTAGATAGACTACATACTAATTTACAAATGGAACAAACAAAGGATAGATTTGCTATTGTTGAAGGAACGGTTGTTAATCAAAGAATGACACCGACTGCTAACGGTAACAGAATTTTATCTATTACTGATAAGGCATCCGATATGGAATTGACAGAAGATGAAGAAGAGAATCTAGCAACTACTTGTTGGATTCCCGAACACATCAATATTAACTTCGGTATTGGTTCTACAGTATTAGTAGTTGGAAGAACTTCTCAAAGAATTATTGACGGAGAAGCCGAACCAATCACAATTAATACTAGTGGTTTGTTAGTTCAAGAGGCATTTGGTAATCCGGTTGCCGAAGAACAGGGCGTAGAGGATGAAGACATTGTTTGGTTTTGATTAGATTCCAAAGGGGTTTGTTGTTTCCCCTAAGCATGTCCAAGTGTAAGTGTGAACTTGAGGAAGAAATTGACGCTCGGATAGGTGCGAAGCCTATTTTTAGAGGAATAAAAATGTATAGAAAAGGAATTATAGAAGAGAGATTCCTTCTAAAAAATGAAAGTTATATTATTGATTTAAATAGTGTAGACTTTATTACTTGGAAGGAAAATGAAAACAAAAAAGATAGTTATTGGATTAAACTTCATGTTGGAACTAAGGAGACAAGATATGTTTGTGAAGGCAAAAATGAATTGTGTCGTATATTAAACGCATGGGGATTATTGAAAGAAACAGAATTATTATTAGATAAAAATGAGATAGGTGAAAATTATGAGTTTTAGAAAAGAGAAAATAAATTTTAGTGAATTAATGAAAATGAAAAGAGAGAATAGAAAACCTAGAATGGTATTAGGTATTTGGGGAGAACCAAAGACGGGTAAAACCGGACTTGCATTAGACTTCCCCGATAGAAAGATATTTGTTTTAGATTGGGATAGAGGCGTTGAATCAACTTGGTTTCAACACCACGATGCAACAGATAGAATAGAAGTATTTTGTCCTATTGTAATGAATAAAGATAACATTATTGATATTAACGAAAGTGAATCACGCTCGTTAGAATTTATCAATCATGCTAAACAATCAATAGATGCAGGAGATAAACCTATCTTTGTTATTGATGGAGTAGATACTTGGCTTTCTTCATGTATGTTGAAAGTTAATCCTAATCCTAGAGTGGTAACAAAGATTATGCCGTTCCAATATGGTAACAGAAACAAGGCATTCTACTATTTATTAGACACTATATACAACTTAGAATGTGATGTAATATTTATTACGCATGATACTGAAAAGTATGTCGATAATGTGCCTGTTGGAGTTCAGCCAATGTGGAAAGATTGGGGAGGTAAACTTGAACAAGAGATTTACTGTTCTAAAAAGAAAGTAAAGGGAGAACTACATTTCTTTGCTGAACTATTAGGTAGTAGAACTAATGGTAAACTTGTAGGTTCTAAGTGGACTACAAGACAAGGAACTCCACCTAACATTACATGGAATGGACTAAAGGAATTAAGAGAGGGGGCAATATGAAATTTACAGTAGATGCAAAAGAATTAGTAAAGGCATTAACAGATATACAATTGAAAGGAAAATACTTCAATGGTGCAAGTCTAACTAATAATACTTTAATAGAGTATTTTTACGCTAAATTGCACAATAATACATTGAGTTTATGGAATTGTGATTCTATTAATTCATTAATAGTTAGAGTCAATATAACTGTTGAAGGTGATGAAGACGGAACGGTTGTTGGTGAAACCGGAGAGTTGTTGAAATATCTAAAGAAGTTCAGTGGTGATGTAGTAGTAAACTGTGGTGATATTATTACTATGACAAATAACAATAGTAAACTTTCACAACCTACTATTGCGAATCATCCTAATATGGACACATTGAATCGTATGGGTCAGCATGTCCTAAATACACACTTTGAAGAAAACCTAGAAACTTTGTTTAACTTTAACAAAGAAAAATATGAAGGTGCATTTCAATTAGACTCAAATACATTTAGTGAAACTATGAAACTTTGTGAGTTGATTGGTAGTGGTGTTTATCACCTAAACTATGAACATGATAAGAATAAGTTATCACTGTCTAGTGCTACTAACAACTCAAATAAGTTTGAAACTTCTATTGAGTTAGAAGGCAATATTGGAGAATCAGCAACACTAGATTTTTCTAGCCCACTACATGTATTGTTTGACAATGAAATGTTGAACTTTTATGTCAAAGATGATTTCCCGATGTTGATTATATCGGAGAATAAACTTTTGATTAAAGCACCACACTTAGCAAATTGAGGAATATAAATGATAATAAGTAATAAAAATGGAAATACAATATACAAATCTTGGAGAGAAAACGGAAAAAGAAAAAGCGAAGAGTTAGAGTTTCGACCCTACTTCTATGTTTTAGAAGATGAGGTAGAAAGAAATTACTATCCTTTGAACAAATATACCAATGGTAGATTTGAATATGAAGATGGAGATTGGAAAAGCCTAGAAGGTGAACCTTTGAAGAGAGTCTATGTTGAAAAATCATATGACATAAATAGTGCTAGGCAACTCTTTACTAAAACATATGAGGCTGATGTGCCTTATACATTTAGATATGCAGTTGATGAAGTTAATGAGATGCCCGAATACAATATGCGTAAGTGGTATTGGGATATGGAATGGCAACAAGGCGGAGAATATGATGGTTGCATTACTACTATTGTAGTGTATGACAACTACAATAAGAAATACACTCAGTTTACTTGGTTTCCCGAAGGCCATCCCTTTTATGTCTCATCCCAAAGAATAGATTATAACGAAGAAACAAAACATAATACTTATGTTTGTCGTGATGAAAAATTTATGCTTGAAGTCTTTATGGGATTTATGATTGCTAAAGACCCCGATATGTTAATTGCATGGTTTGGCCTTAAGTTCGACTTACCTAAGTTATTAGATAGAGCATGTGCTTTAGGTTTGAATCCTTTAATCATGTCGCCTTATCATAAGATAGATGGAGTTAAACAACTTAAGAAAGGTTGTAGTTTTAAGAGACAAGACGGTTATTCGCCAATTGAACAACCTATTGGTGGAAGACTTACTCTTAACTTAGACTTAGCATTTGAAAGACAGTGGAATGATTCACAAAGAGGAACATTACCTTCACTAAGTCTTGATTATGTTTCTAAGATATTGTTCGATGAAGGAAAGGTAATGGAAACTAAGTTTGAAGACCCTAACGAATTTTATCGTAGAGCATGGCTAGAAGATACAGAAGCATACTTACATTATGCCTTAGTAGATGTAGAACTTTTAGTTAGAATAGATGAATCAAACTATTGTAGCGAAGCAATAATATCATTACAACGATTACTAAAAGCACCTTTCAAGGCTTGCTTCTATGCTTCACATATGGGTTCTATTTACTTTATGAGAAATGCTTGGTGGAAAGCACCAACAGGCATCAAAAGTGCCGATAGAAGAGAATATCAAGGGGCTATGATTTACGACCCGCTTAGTGAGAATACTAATGGCTTACACCTTAATGTAGCGGCGTTTGACTTTGCGGGGCTATATCCTTCAATGATGGTTGCTAGAAACATATCTTGGGAAACTAAGAGCCAAACCCCTACTGAATTTGGGGTTAATATCTTAACGCCAAGAGATTTCAGCGAAGTGGAAGGAGAGCAAATGCACTATTATAGAACTGATGAGTTAGGATTATTGCCTAAAGCAGTTCTTGAGTTGAAGGAGTTAAGAAACGATTACAAGAAAAGAATGAAGAACTCCGAAGGTGATGAATATGTTAAGTGGTATAATAATCAAATGGCGGTCAAGAGATTAATGGCTTCTTTTTATGGTGTATTAGCCTTTCAAGGCTTTGGTTGGGCTGATGTAGATTTAGCCGCTAGTATTACTGCTAGTGCTAGAGAGGCTATTAGGTTGGCCGCATTTAAGGCGAAGGAGTTGGAAGTATGAGATGTGGAAAAATAATATATCCTAATGCTACGATTGCTCATCAAGAGATGCTTAAAGAAAAGAAAAATGGCATTAAACTTAATTATTATTATTGTGAATTTTGCGAGGGCTACCATTTAACAAAAATGAATTTACAGGCGCAACAGGCGTTTAAAAAGAGTATATTAAACGCCCATGAACTTAAAAAGAAAAAACTTAAAGAAATTAAAATTGGGCCATTTGAGCCATTATATAAGGCTTGGAAGGATATTGAGGAATTTAAGGAGAAGATGAAAAATGAATAGAATAAAATGTATGAAACCGTTGGCGCATAATCCTCAATTTGAGGGTAAGTTTCATTGTAAAAGATGTGCAGAAGAAATAAAAATGAGGAATAAAAATGAGTATAACAACAGAATGTAGAGAATGTAGGCAGGTCTTTAGAAAGAGGTCTTTGAAATCAACAGAAAAAATATGCGAGGCTTGTAGAGGTAGCGGAGGAAGAAACAGATACAAGGTTATGGCTAATAAAACTGTTAATGCAATAGCAATAGTAGATAATATGGAAAAGCAAATAGAAGATTTAAAATCATCTATTGATGTATTACATAGCACTATCGGAGTTGAAGTTCAGCACCAAATAACTAATGACATAAAACCTATTGTAGAAAAAATAGTAGATGAAAAAGTTAATGAACTAAAAGGTGTTATTATCTCTTCTATGACTAAATCACAAAAAGCACAAGAAGAAATTAAAGAACTTACTAAAACAATAAACTTACAAAAGGGTTCTATTACAAGAATTAGGAATAAGATAAAAGCGTTTGAAAAGAGGTTGGGAATATGAAGTGTCCTAGATGTGGAGGTTCTCTTGCTTATGTTGAGTTAAAACCTAAGATAAACTATTCCTATGTTCAGCGAATAAAGAGAAGGGCTAAGTTAATATGTAATTCTTGTGAATATGAGGAGGTATTCAATTGAATAAACATTTTGAAAGATGGGTCTATGAGACAGTTGAAGAAATGGATGAAGTGTTTACCGGACATGAAATTATTGCTAGAATTGTAGAAAAGAAAGGAACTAGTATGTATGTTGGTAATGCCCAACAAGTAGGTTACTTACTAAATAAATTAGATAATATAGAAAGAATCGGAGAAGGAGAATATAGGAGGTTAGATGTATGAAATACACAAAATACATAGTGGCTAAAATAGAATACGATACAGAAGAAACTTGGAAAGAGACTGAAAAAGACATTAATGATATAATAGAAATGCTAACAAATTTAAAGCGTAGAGCAACTATTATAGAAATTGATGGTGTAGATACAAAACAAGGAGTAGATAGTCATGTCAATGATGGACAAGACAAATGAACTCCTTGAGGAATTACTCGCTATGATTGCTAAGAGCAATAAAATATTAATGATGGTAAATATTGTAAATATAGCGACCATTATAACAATAATAACGGTGATATTATGAATGAAAAAGAAATGAAATACAAAATAGAAAGATTAGAAGAAAGAATTGAAGGCTTAGAAAGAGAGGTAGAAGAACTATACTTAGAGATAGAACTAACAAAGGTTTCAAGTAGCAACATAAGAGACATTATGGAAGAAGTCGCTAAGTTAGCAAATCAACCTGTTGGAATGATGTTTAATTATAGCAGTGTGTGATATTATGAAAGTAGTTTACGGACATACAGATTCGATTTATGTTCAAATCGATTCTGTTGAAAAGGCACAAGACGCTATTAAAGAAATAGAGTCTAGTGTTAGAGAACACTTTCCTAATGTTATGGGCTTAGAACAACACCCCGTAGTGCTAGAATTTGAAAAATATTATTCAGCATTAGGTGTTGGAACAACTAAGAATAGAAATGCAGGTATGATAACTTGGAAAGATGGAGAATGGTTAGATGAACCGGAGTTCATTATGACGGGTTTTACTGCTAAAAGAGTTAGTGAAACTAAACTTGCTAAAGAAGTTCAAACTGATGTATTGACAATGTGGGTGAATGAAAAACCTATGTTAGAAATTAACAAGTATTTACACAATAAATACATGTCAGTGCTAAATGGAGAAGTTGAACTACAGGACATTATTAAGAGAAGTAGGCTTAAAGAAAACAGACTAAAGGTTAGGTGTGGTAAAACTACAGAACACAGGTGGACTGGTAAAAAAAGTGGTTGTAATAAGAGATATACCTTACACGAATGTTTACCTCTAAGATGGTGTGAAAAGTGCGGTGAAGATGTAAAGAACTTCAAAACCTTAGATGGTAAGAAACCAACGATAGGTTCGGGTATAGCGGGTGTATTACATGCTAAACAAAACGATATTACATTTGACGACTCTTACTTATACCTTAAAGTAGCAAAGTCCGGTGAAGTATTTACACACCCACTAACTAAAGAAGTGAAGACTGTTGAATATGTAGCAGGTTCTCGGTATGTTGATTTTGATAAGTATAAACCCGATTATCAACATTATGCCGAGCAAGTAATAAAGAAGGCCGAACCAATTTATAAGGCTATGAATTGGGATTTGTCTAATATCAAATCGGGTAAAATACAAACAAATTTGGAGGAATGGTTTTGAATAACAATGAAAAATATGAAGCGATAATTAAATCAATGGATGAATATACTTATGATTGGAAGCCGGAAAATTACGACGACCCATCTTTGCCTATATTGAAAATAACTAAATCTTCTTTGGGGGCTTTCGATTGGTGTCCCAAGAAATACAACTTTAGTTATGTGCAAAGATTACCACAAGACCAAACAGAGGCTATGCGTAAAGGAACTATATTACATGTTCATAGAGAGAACTTCTTTAATGACTTTGATGTTAAGAAAGCAGAAAATATGTCGGCTGATGAAATACATGATTATTGCGCCGGACTTACACCAATAGATGAGTATTTTGATTTGTCTATGACTGTTGCTGCTTTTGAGGCTCAAAGGTTTATTGATGCTAGAGCAGAAAATAAAATTGATGAATATTTACCTGTTTGTAATGAAGGATTGTTCGATGCTGAAATAACAATAGGGGCTAATACTAATCCTAAGTTTCCACTTAGGAGAGATTACAAGATACATATTCAAGGCATCATTGATAGAGTTTTTCAAGAGAATGGTGGCTATGTTCCTTTTGAATATAAGACCGGAGCATGGAAAGATTACAAGGCTACTTCTATGAGAAAAGAAATGGCCTTTTATCAATTACTTATTGAGAATGCGGAAGATGAAGTTCTAATTAAGAATGGATTAGAACCTAATGTTCCTGTGACTCATTGGGGTTGGTATTATCCGGCTTCTAATTATGTATTTGCTGAAAATGCAAAGGCTAGAAATATGAAGTCTGTTATGAAGAATATTGCTAAGTTGATTTGGCACTATGAACAAGATACATTTCCAACTAAGTTTTTCTTTAAGACATGTTCTCATTGTAGTTATTTTAATATTTGTGACGCTGCCGAAGAAGATTCATGGGTGTGATAATATGCTTTATGAATTTGATAATGGAACGGTAGTTTCTAAACCGGACACTACACCTAATGGAACTAATATAGCAAGAGTATATTTTAAAGAATATATAGACTGTCAAAAATTATATGATGAGATAAAAGATTGGGCTAATAGAATAGGTTGTGAAACGACTATTCTATTGAAAAGAAATAGTGAACCCTATGTCGTAGTATCTCCTAGAATGGGGGCAGTAGAATGAATGATTCAATATATAGAATAGCGATAGATGCAATAACAATCATACAACATTTAGGACATGATGATTTGGCTAAGATGTTGTTAGATAGATACGAGAAGGTGATAAAATGAATGATAAAATAATAAAATGTAAATTATGTGAAGTGGAGATGAAAGAGTTTGAAGGCAATAATCCTCAACCTCTTCTTGCGGATTTTGAAGATAGAGTATGTAGAGACTGTAATGATTATGTTACGGCAACTAGACTATTACTTAGAAGTTTAGACCCTTACGAACATGAATTAGTTTGTTTTTACATAGCGTCAGTTATGAAAACGGCTAGTTCTCTAAAAAGAAGCCGACTGAAAGCCTATAAACAAACTGGTTTTTCTGCTTATATTTCGGGAGGCGATTAAATGAATGATAAAATAAAACAAAAAGTATTGGCTAGGAATTGGTCTTTTAATGAAATAGCCAATCTAAATCAAACAATAGAAAGTCTTGCTACCGACACATATGAAGAAATGAAACTAATAGAAAGATTTGAGTTAATTAGAGAAATTAGAATCAAAGAAACTTATGTTGGTGAAGTCTTTGAAGATGTAATGAAGCAAACAGTTTTGATTGCTTTAAGAGCAGAAGTAGCAAATACAGTAAGGAATATGTTAAATAACGCAACAGTTAATTTTGGAGGTAATAAAAATGATGAAGTTTCCGAGAGAAGTGTGGTCGGGGAGTCAAATGAAGAACGCTCCTCCACTACCAAGAAGAATAGTAAGAAGTAAAGAAGAATACTTGAGTTATGTAAAGGCTCAAAATAATAGAACTAATGTTTACACTAGTGTTTATGATTTTGCCGAGTTTGCAGAAAAAGCCAAGATAGATTCATCAGTTATACTTGACAGAATCTTTCTTGACTTTGATGCTCACGGTCAAAGCATTGAACAAGCATGGAGAGATGTTAATGTTGTTATGACTTATGTTGTTGATAATGATTACCAACACACTCTCTTTTTTTCCGGTAGGGGTTTTCATTTGTTTATCTTTGGAGAAACAACCGACAGTATTAGAAACATACAGGTTTTCTTTAGAGAGATTAAGGAATACTTAGTAAACATAGTAGGTAATGATATAACCCTTGATGATAGGGTTGGGCAAGCAACTAGGCTTAGAAGAATACCTAATACAGTAAACATGAGTTCTAGGGATGAGAATGGCAATCCATACTTTTGCATACCATTACTTAAGACGGATTTAGATAAACAGGTTCAAGAGATACTTGAGTTAGCAAAGAAACCTAGAAAAATTCCTTTTAGAATAAGTGGTTCTGTAAAAGTCGTATTTCCCGAAGCACCTTCTTTTGAGGAGATAAGTGGTGAAATAGCAGTTCCTAAAACAACAGGCTCTTTGCCTATATTGCCTTGTTTATACAATGCTATTATGACCGAGAATCCTTCACATATGGCTAGAGCATATTTAGTTTCATGGTATAGAGATTTATTGTCCGGTTGTAGAAAGGTAGAAAGTAAGGAAGATAAAGACAAAATACTAGATGCAATAGTAGATGAAATAAGAAATTTGGTAGAAACCAATAAAGAAATATGGCTAGATTGGAACGAGAACGAAACTAGAAAACATGCAAGATTTACTGTGCATGGTAATTATAGTAGTCCTCATTGTAAGACTGTATTGATACCTAATGGGTATTGTGTTGGTAAATGTTGGAGATACCCCGAACATGCGGAGGGAGCATAATGAAAAATAAATTAGATAAGGAGTGTCTTGATAAACTACTTTCTTCTTATTTAGAAAATAAAAAAGAAATAGTTTTAGCAGATATGGTGGAAGAAATACTTCCCTCTTATAATAAAAAAACACAAAGAAAAAGAAATAAACGCAGTTTATCCAGCGCATTAGGCGCAACTTTGACCGCTAGAGGTTGGATTAAAACATCAAAGCACTATACCAAAGAATTTTGGGTTGATGGAAAAAGATATGCTAGAGGAGCAAGACACACTATTTACAAGGAGGAAGAATAATGCTAGTAATAGATAGTAGAGAAAAGAAAGGTTCTAAACTTGTAGAACTAGTAGAGAGTGAAGCACTAAAGATGAAGATACCATATGAAAAAAGATGGCTAGAGATAGGAGACTATGTTTACGATGATGTATGTTTTGAGGCTAAGTCAGCCCATGATTTTATTAGTTCAGTAATGAGTAAGAGAATGTGGACACAATTAGATAATATGGATAGACATTATCAAACCAATGTAGTTATTATTTATGGCAGTATTGATGAAGGGATTATGCAATACAAAAAATATATAAAAACAAAAAATAAACTAAGCACTGCACAAGAGGCTAATTGGTCTAATAAACTAAAAAATAAGTTTCTTGGTGCTATTGGTAGAATAACATTAGATACTGATGCTAAGGCATTTTGGGTATCTAGTGAAAAAGAAGCATCGTTGATTATCGCCTCTATATGTAAAATGAAACCTATCGATAGGGAAGTAATAAGGCCGGAGATATTCAAAAGAATATCAACGGATGATTTGAGAATAGATATATTAACAACAATTAAAGGCTTGTCGGTAAGCAAAGCAAATGCGCTGATTAAAGCGTATGGTTCGATTATGGAAATAGGCGAACAAACCGAAGATGAACTTCAAGAAATGGATGGCATAGGAAGAACCCTAGCCAAAAGAATCTTGAATGTATTAAATTCCGAAGGGAAGGTGAAAATATGAATGAAGATATAAATTATGAAGAAATTGAAATGAGCAAAGAAGAAGAAGAATACCTCTATAAGTTAGATGAAAACACTAAAATTTTCAATACTAACTTGCCTAGTTTTATTAGGCGATTTCAGCAAGATGCAGTAAAGGTAGCCTTC
>CEOI01004777.1_pt1 | contig 14891 bp, 9 predicted proteins | sample 530351 | NCBI WGS metagenome assembly CEOI01 (sample SAMEA2619962, study PRJEB7988) | marine metagenome | biome: marine biome (ENVO:00000447); feature: deep chlorophyll maximum layer (ENVO:xxxxxxxx); material: "saline water (ENVO:00002010), including plankton (ENVO:xxxxxxxx)" | depth 17 m | reverse complement strand
GTTCTGGATGAGAGCAGCAGGTAAGGGTAAATTAATACCACAAAGACTTGCAGGTTTACAAGCAGATGAAGTTATAGCTTCAGAGTTTGAAAAAGAACTATCTAAACCAGTATCTAGACTTTATGAACTTACTATTAAAGATGACAAAAGCGTGTCAGAAACTGCAGAGCTTATGGTTAGAAATGCTAGAAAAAGATTTAAATTAACAAAGAATGAAGAAGATGCAATAGTTAGAGAGTTAACTTCAGGTTACTTAGGAATGATAGGCGATTCATATATGAATAAAGCTTGGAAACCAGCAATACTTTTAAGAGCTGCTTGGACTTCTAGGGTTGTTGGTGAAGAACAAATTCGTATGTGGATGGATAATTTAGACAATGTATTTAGTCATCCGTTATCTGCATTTGCTTGGATAATGGGTAAAGACCAAAGAAGAATAGCTCATAGACTTAGAGGTTATGATGAAGATGAATTTGCAGAAAGACTTATAGCAAAAGGCGTATACGATATAGAAGGCAATACTATAGGAGAAGGTATAGAACACGGTGGTGCAATGACTACATCACACGGAGGTGTACTTGACCCAAATCAATCATTTGCTAGACAAGGTTCTTTTTTAGAAGTTAATAAAACAGATGATACTTTTTATGGTGGTGCAGCAGGAGAAGTTATACAGTTAGGTGATGACCCTATAGCTGCTGAGATAGCATATAAACTTACAGGATTTAATGGAACATTTAGAGGTGAGGTAATCTCTATGAAGAGATTTACACCAGCTATTGTAAAAAACAATCCTAACAAAATGTTTGTATTTGGAGATAATATAGCTAGAACAGGCAAAGGAGGACAAGCAATTATTAGAGATGAGCCAAATGTAATAGGAGTTCCAACAAAACATTCTTTTAGAAAGTTTTTTACTGATGATGATTATGATTTAGCTGTACAAGTTATTGATGAAGCATTTCAAGAGATAGATGAAGCAAGAGGTCTTGGTAAAGTAATTGTATTACCTGAAGATGGTTTAGGTACAGGGAGAGCAGGACCTAAAGACCCTAAAACTGGTAAGTATACTGGTTTAGAAAAACAAGCTCCAAGAATAAATAACTACTTACAAAGAAAACTTAAAGCTTTAAAAGAAGAACAAACTGAAGCTGTGCTTGATGAAACTGTATCTGCTGAAGATGCTATTAAAGAAATTAAAGATAGATTTTGGGATGGTGATTTATCTGAGTGGAGAACATCTTACTCTTATGGTTCAGATGAAATAGGTAAATATCAAAAGATAAGAATGCTTACAGACAGAAAAGCTGCAGATGCTTATATTGATGGTATTGTTGCAAGAATACATTACAAAACTGGTGGACACTTTGAAACAAAAGAAGTTTTTGAAGATGGAACATTTAAAGTATTACATAGGTCAGATGGTTCTACTGGTAAAGCTGTAACAAGAACATCTCCTACAAGTATTATTGTTCACGATATTATAAAGCCAGGAGATGATGAATTAATAAGACACATAGCTTTTGGTAAAAGAATACAAGCTACTAGAGATATGATACCTGCTGGTAAACCAACTAGATTAAAAATAGGTGTTGACCCTGACGGCAATCCTATAGAAATTACATTTGGTAGAAACCAAACACTAGATGACCACAGAACTTACAAAGGACACATAAGACAAATAGATAAAGATAGAGAAATTTATGGCGCTTATCATACTATGAAGAAATCAACTTATGATATAAATGCACAAACTATTAGTAAGTATGACCAAGTGTTAGAAAATTTGTTTACAACATTGATGGCAGTTCCTACTAACAGACTATCTAGGTCATCAGCATTCAGACAATATTACTGGAGATTTATAGAAGAGAATGGTGCATATTATGACGAAGCATTGAAGAATGAAATTATAAGTATGGCTAATATGAAAGCTTCTAAGTGGGTAAAGAACTCTGGTGAAACTGCAAGAATACTTAAAGGTACAAAACCTATCAGAGATGGTGATGCAAGAATACTTGGTGTAGAAAACATTAGTGAATTAGATGACGCAGCTAAAGCCTATGCATTGTCTGAAACAAAAAGATTACTATATGATTTAAATAAAAGACACGTTGTATCTGATATGTTAAGACTAGCTTTTCCATTCGCAGAAGTTTATCAAGAGATTATAGGTACTTGGTCAAGATTAATTAATCAACAAAAACTATTAGCAGGTCGTAAAGTACAACGTGTAATTCAAGGTGCTAGAGGTTCAGGAGAAGAAGGAGAGGAAGGTTTCTTTCATACAGATGAAATGTCAGGAGAAGAAATGTTCTTTTTCCCTGGTACAGAGTTACTTACAAACTATATGTTTGGAGAAGAAGAAAATAGACTAATGACAAATCCTATTACTGGAGATGCTATGGAAGCACCAGATGTCAGGATAAAACTAGAGGGATATGCTTCTTCTTTAAATATGGTTGCTGGTAATCCTGTTCCTGGTTTAGGTCCATTAGTTGCAATACCTGCAGCTAAATTGTTACCAGATACAGCTTTACTAGATAAGATATTCTTTCCATACGGTAGAGAAGAAGGCTCTCCAGTAAGTCCTTATACTTATTTAGATGCAATGATACCTTCTTGGTTAAAGAAAGTATTTTCTATATCTGGTGCAAGTACACCTGAAATAAAAAGAACTTATGCTAATACCTACAAAGATGTATTAAGAATGTTAATTACTACAGGTTTGTATGATGATTCTACTAGAGAGAAGCAACAAGATGCTATGAAGAAAGCAGAAGAAATTGCTACCAGATTGTCTTGGGTTAGGGCTGCTGTACAATTCGCAGCTCCTACAGGTGCAGTAGTAAGATACGAAATAGAAACTACACCTGGTGGTGCTTTATATCTTGACCCTGCTGAGTTTCAAGATAGTGACCCAGATGGTTATTACTTTGGTATGTCTATATATGCAGACGCATATTACAGAATATTAGCTAAATATAAAGGCGACCAGTTAGCTGCTACTACTGAATTTGTAAATCAATTTGGTATAGACCCTACTGCATTGTTAACTTCTAAATCAAAAGAAATACAGAAACGTTCATATACAGAAGTAGGCGGTAGGTTTACTAGAGAAAACCAAGAAGTATTAGATAGATATCCTAACATTGGATATTATATATTCCCTGATAACCCACTAGATGAGTTTGATTTTACTTCTTGGGCTAATGCATTTGCAGAAAGAGATAGGGTAGATATAGATGAAGATGAGTATGTTGCAGCTATTAGAAATGCACAAGGTAGATTAGCTTACGAATATCAAAGAAGATTGTTATTTGATACACCTGCATACGCTAATGTTCCAAGTAAGAATAAGTTTGAAATGCTTACTGCTGTTAGAAATGCATTGATACAAGAGTATCCAGGTTATGGTATAAGTTCTACAATACCTACTTCTATGAATGTAGAAGCAAAGATTAGAGAATTTGAAGATATGTTAAGACAAGATGGTGAAACAAACATAAAGTTACCAGATGGTAAAACAACGAAACTAAAACAACTTCCTGCAGTACAAGGTGCTATAGCATATATGGAGCAAAGAAACAGGTTATTAACAGAAGCTAGACTTGTATTAGGAAGTAATGTATCATTACAAAGAGAAGAATTAGTAAGACAAAGAACAGCTCTAAGACAACTTGCACAGCAATTATTCTCAGAGTATCCAGACTTTTACTATGTGTATCTTGACTTATTTAAGTATGAAGTTGAAGAAGAGTTCGTAGATACAACACTATACGGAGGCTCGTAATGGATAGAGAAGAAAAAAAATATCAACAAATAGGTTTTACAATAAAAACTATTTATGATGCTATTGGTCAAGGTATTGCAGATTTAGATGATTTACAACGTATGTTTATTAAAGCATTACCTGATATGCCTAAGAATGTTGTTGAAGATATTATAAAAGGTTTACAAGTAGGCATTGACCAACAAGTTAAAGCACAATTAGCTTTAGGTGGATTTATGAGTGATGAAGTAAACCTAGAGAGGTCAAAGAAATTAACTCAAGCATTTTTGTCTGGAATAACTGGACAAGACCCAAATGAAATAACAGTAGATGTAGATGAAAGTGATTTAAAAAGAGAAGCAGATGCTGAGTATGCTTCTGCATTAAATCTTACAGAAAGACAATATGAGTTTGAACCTACTGTTACAGACAGAGGATTAGCAGACGCAGCTTGGGAAAAGTATAAAGAGACAGGTGATGCTGATGCTTTGCTTACTGCATTAGAAACTGTAGACTTTACTGACCAAACAGCAGCAGGACCAGGTTATACATTTGGTGAACGATACGCATCAGGTATGTTGCAGTATTATGGACTTCAAGATGATTTACAATTAATAAATTACAAGGAAGCCGCAAAGAATCAAAACCTTGTACCAGTATTTAACTTTGGTATTGCTTCATCATTCTTAGCAGGATTAGAACCAGGAAGAATAGCAAACATACAAGATAAACTTATGAGAGCTGGATTCTTACAACCTGGCTCATATGTATTAGGAACTATTGGAGAAATAGGAACTGCATCAGAAGATGCAACAATAGAAGCATTAGAATCTGCGTTTAGTTATTTAAATACTAAACCTGAATATGGATTAGATGTTAATGATTTAAAAGAAATTAATTTACTTTCTGGTGGAGAAGAAGGCGTGTTCTTAGGATTTATGAGAAACTATTTTGAAGAGATTATAGAAGAAGTACAACTAAGAGATACTAATCCTATTATTACAGCACCAGCTTTAATAGCACAAGCAAATCCAGATTTTATTAAATTTAATGTTAATCAAACAGTTAGAGAAACTATAGGTGCAAATCCTAGTATGAGAGATTATCAAGTCATAGCAGATTGGGCTAATGGAGAAGTAGAAAGATTAGGCGCTGCATATGTAGAATCAAGAAGAGTTTATGAACAAGCTAGATTTGATGTGGCTTCACAGGCATATCAAGACCAAGTTGCAGGTACACCACAAGAGTATTATTTACTACCACCAGCAATGTCGGATGATGATGTATCATCAGCATTTGCTACAGGTTTAGATGATTTTGTATATAATTATTTTAAACCATTGATAGACCAAGATAAAAAAGACCAAGCCTATAGGCAAGGTTTAGGTGTAGCTATAGCGAGTTTGACAAAATAATGGAAGTACAAGAAGTAATAGAGTTGATGCAAAATTTAGATATACCTGATGAATTAATACCTTCTTTAGTTATGACAGCATATTTTGAATCAGGATTAAATCAAAATGTTATTAATATCAACAGAGAAGAGGATGGAACAATAACTGAAGATAGAAGTTATTTACAATTAAATATAGATAAATTTTTCTTTGAAGATGGAACACCAGACGAGACTATTAAAACATATTTTAAAAAAATAAAAAAACCTATACCAAGTAAATCAGAATTTGAAAAGTTAATTTCTGCAAGTGAAAAAGAAGCTACAAGATTTGCAGCTCATTATATAAAAAGACTTTCTAATAATCCTAACTCATTTAGAACAGGTGGTAAACCACTTAGGAGATGGTCAACATATAGAGATTATGTAGAGCCTTTTGAGCTTACTGGAGTGTTAGGAAACCCTGATGAACTAGACAAAGTAAAACAACAAAGAGGATTAGAGGCATATATACTTTCTAGTATTATTGTAAATAATAATAAATTAAAAAAAGATATATTAAAAAGGTATCCAAATATATTAAGAAGAACAGACCCAGCAGAATTAGCTGAAGCAAATCGTAGAGTACAGGAAAGAAATAATGGCTGAAGAAATTAAAGTTCCTGATTGGGTACTTCCAGAACATAAACAAAGATATTTAGATATAGAAAAAAGACTAGATGCTTTAAGAAAAGCTTTAGCTACAGCTGAAGCAGACAATCGTAGTCCTTATAAATCAGAAGAAATAAGAGCCATAGAAAATGAAATAACCCAAACTGAATTTGAACAGAGACGAGTATCTGCTTCAGCACAAGATACTCCTACAGAATTAGGTGAAGGAAGAATTAACGAGCAAACAGGATATTGGGAAGCAAAAGATAATCAATTAAGGTATAACGCCAGAGGTTATGTTTCTAGAAGATTTCAAAATATAGCAGGTAACGCAGTGTTAGATGCTAAATGGATATCACGTATGTTGAGGTCATTAGATGCTGGAATGTTAAGTCTTGATGTAAATCAATTAGGTAAAGCTATAAGTAAACAAGTAGAAAAAGAATTACAATCTATTTTAGATAAAGCAGCAGAAGCACCAAAGTATAATCGACATACAGGACATTTTGATAAAAATTATTGGACTGAAGAATTTGAAAGAAAAACATATCCACAAAAAGAATATGTAGAACCTAATAAATCAAGTCGATTGAATTCATTTATTTATAGCGTTGATGAAGCATTAGAAGGTATTATGGCTAGAGTAGAATTGCCTGAAGGTTTTGAACTTAAAACAAAACAGATTGTAGAGAATACTCGTGAAGTAAGGTATGGAGAAGAACCTAAATATAAAGATATATCTGATACTAAATTTACTGCTAGTGGTACAGAATATACTATTGTACATAAAAAAACTGGATTAGAGTTTAAATTTACTAATACAGGTGGATTACACATTTCTGATGGAAGCACATTCAAAATGGATGATGGTAGAGTTTTAACATTTGGACACGGAGATATAAACAACCCTATTAGTAGATTTGATTTATCACATCAAAGAGGTGGTAGCAAACCTTTGATGATTCTTAATAATGAAATTAGAGGTTGGAATGGAAAGCCAACTAATAGTTTATTAGAAGGTTATGAAGCTGCTGGTAGAGTAAGTGAATTAGTAGACAACAAACTTACTATTTATAAAATTGTACCTAGAGGTTCAGAAGATATTATTAATCCAAATGATTGGGTGTTTGCTAATAAAAAACAAGCAGACGAGGCACTTCAAAACTATATAAGAAATGGTTACAATTCAGAACTTGTAAGTATGAATGTTGATGCAGGGGATGTGTATTACTCTAACAAAGGAAATGTAGAGTTTGGATATATGCCAAAGTCAGAATTAAAAAACCCTTTTAGTTATGCCGCAATAGAAAAAGCAAATGATTTAAAATACGGTGTGCTTAAAGCACTAGGTCCTATCATTGACCCTATAGAAGAAGCAGTAGCGTTTGGGTTAACTAGATTAGGAATGCCAGCAGTAGCTTCTGCTTTTCTTACATATGAATTGAATAATATGGTTGCAGGATTGCTAAGGCTAGGAGGTTCTAATATGACACAAATGCAACTTGAAAAATCAATGATATTTGGAGAAGCATTAGGTTTAGTAGATGATAGAACAGAAGTATTAGGTGGTAATGTAGAAGAAAGAATTATGGAAGAAGCTGTAAATATTATTAGTCAACACGCTGCCCTGTCACCTACATTACAAATAGAGAACGCTATATTTGGTGACCAAAGTCTACACGGCGCTGTTTACAATAAAGGCAAAGACATATTAAAAGGTTTTGATACTTCTAATTTAGAACCGTCTAAACCTGAGATAGACAAGACTATGCCAGTAACTATGGAAGGTCAGGCTCAAGAATGACAGAACAAAACAAATGGAGATACTCCACTAAACCAACGCCTGATTATATTTATTATGATACAGATACAGGTAAATATTATTACCTTTATAGCGTAGGAGATTTGCTTGGTGACTTAACAGATAAAGAAGCATACCTTTCATATGATGTCGGAACAGTAAAGCCAAATGGTTTAAGTGATGATAGAGAGTTACCACCACAACTAAGTTATCAAGATGTACAAGATGTATTGTTATTAGGACATACATCTTTAACAGCATCAATGATATCTAACAAGTATGACAATATGGATGATTACAATCCAGCAGAAATATTTGAAGAAACTATAACCTTGTATAAAGATTATGCACCTTGGTTTTACGAAGTAACTAGAGATGAACAAGGCAATGTAATTAACGCACCAGGTATGGCATTATTGTTAGAGCATTTATGGTTAGACAAAGCAATAGATGAAAACGACCCTAGATTAAAAGAATTAAAATCTGATTGGACTGTTGGACAAATTAGGTTTATAAATGCTGGTGGTTTAAAAAATCCTGATTACGATACTAACGCTAGGTTAAGTGAATTAAGAGATGCTTCGATAGATACTGTAAATACTACACTTACAAAAATAGGAATTGATGTTGAAGATTTTATAGACAGCAACTATGAGGGTTATCAAAATTTAGTTGATGTATTTACTAGAGGATATTTAAATTCTGCTAACTTAGATACATTTATTAAACATTACACAGGAGTAGAAAAATTAAACGAATCAGATGCTAGATATTTATCATTTAAAAATATTATAGAAGAACAAGTAGACGGAGAAATAAAATATAGTCTAGGTGCATTTGATTTTAGAAAAGCTAAAGAAGCAGAGAGATTAGGCATTAGGTATTTAGGTCAAGCACGCTATCAAAGTCTAGATGAGGAAACAAAAAAAGAAATATCATTTTTAGTTTCTACAGACCAGCAAAGTGATGCAGAGGAAATACTTCAAGGCTTATTTGATAGCGACCCATTCTTTGAAAAATATGCAGGTAAAAATTTAAACTATGGACAAATAGTTGGACCATACAAACAGCTATATACTTCTATATTTGGAGATTCTCCAGATGAAGAGGACACTTATTTTTTAGAAACAGTAGGTTTAGATTTTCAAGATGCAGGTAAATCAATGAGAAAAAAAGCATACGAAACTGGTAACGAATATTTTGGGAGAACAGTTGCTTCTTCTATGAATAGGAGTTTAGGTGGTAATGTGATAAGGGGTATATAATGGCAGATAATACATTTGTAGATAAAAACGCACCTAAAGGCGGAAGGCAAGTAAAAATATATAAAGATGGTGCTGTTGCTAACGCTCAGTATTACAGAAGAAATAATGAAAAAAAGTCTGAACTTTCTAGAAAAACACAAGATGAGGGTTGGACTACACAAGAACCTGTAGATGAAACTGCAGTGGACTTTACACCACAACAAGCACAAGTATTAATGCCTTGGCTAACTAAGTTAGCACCAGTAGAAGGTAGAAAACTAATAGACGAGTATGTTGCAGGATACATAGAAAGCGGTGAAGATACATTTGCATTAGCAAGAATGAGGTCTAGTGATAGTTATGAAAAAGTATTTCCTGGTATAACAAGAGATGATGGCTCACTTAGAATGTCTGAAGCTACATACTTACAGAATAAAGAAGCATCATTAATACACTTTAATGAGTATGGTATTGGTGGATATGGCGCACAAGTTATTGATACACTATTTCCAGAACTTGTACAAAATAATGTTAGCCCAGATGAACTAGCTTCTAGATTATCTGTTGCTACAAGACAGCTAGATAACTTAACGCCTGAACAAAAAAGAGGTGTGTTATCTGCTTATGAAGAATACTATTCGTCTGAGTTAGGAGATGTTATACAGTTAGATGAAGCTGCATTAATACCATTAATAATAGACCCAGAAATAAATGCAGAAGTTTTAAATAGAAGATTAAATATAGCTAAAGTTGGTAACCAATATCAAACAGTTGCGGGAGTTGAAGCTAGTAGAACTTCTATTGAAAGTTTAGTAGGTGCAGGCTTACAAGTATCTGAAGCGCAGAGAACATTTCAAGCTGCTGTTGATAGAGCTTTAATTACAGCTAGGGTTGCAAGACAGCAGCGTAGAGATTCTGCTCCTACATCAATGGAAATACTAGAGGCACAATACTTAGGCAACTTAGAAACATCACAAGAATTAGCAGCAATACAAGCTCAAAATGTATCAGAATCAGCAGTTCAACTAGGTGCAGCAAAATCACAAGAAGGTGCTGTAACTGGCTTGACAGAAAAATAATTCTGCTATACTAGATGTAGTGCCTGCCAGGTTCGGCACACAAAATATAGGGCTGGGATTCGGTAACATTGCCAAGGTGTGTTATCTGTCATTCGTAAACCCTTGTGTAAATCCCTTTAATTACCTAGCGATTAATACTATGGGATAAATATATGCTAGAGAAAATGGAGATAATAATGGAAGAAAATACACAACAAGTAAATACTACAGAAGAAGTTGTAGATGAATCTACAGATGGAATCAAACAACTTAGAGAAGAGTATAAAAAGCTTAAAGCTGAGAATAAACAATTCAAAGCACAAGCTATGACCAGTGCTTTAGGTCAACTAGGACTAGAAGCAGATAAGGGATTAGGTAAAGCTGTTACAAAACTCTATGATGGTGAAGTATCTGTTGATGCTATAAAAGATTTTGTTGCTCAAGAGTTTGGAGAAGTTAGTAATTCTAAACAACCTAGTGACAATGTTACTAACAATGTAGTTGAGGCTCAATCAAGAGTTGAGCAGCTTAATAAACTTGGTGTAAATGCAGAACCTGTTGATGTAAAATCAGAGTTCTCAAAATTCATTAATGACTCAAACACAAGCACAAGAGATTCTATAAACGCAAAACTGCGAATGTTAGATTCTCTAAAAGAATAATTTATATAGGAGAAGATAAAATATGGCAGACATAAGCCTAGGTGGTGCAGGTAGCGATACTATCTACGCCCAACATATTAATAACTTCACTGGTGAATTGTTCAAAGTTGGTGGTCAAAGAACACCTTTACTTACCGCAGTTGGTGGTTTGAATGGCGGCAAAACATTAAACTCTACATTTTGGCAAGTCCAAGTAGAAGATAATGCAACCGTTTCTTCAGAACCAGCTAAAGGACAAGAAGGTTCATCACCCACAGAATATCTTGGAAGAGACAGAGCTGCATACACTTATGTAACTCAGATTTTCCACAAGGGTGTACAAATGACATATACCGCTTTGGCATCTACCGCAAATCAAAACCCATTTGATTTATCAGACAACATTGTTAACTCCTCAGATGGAGATGGAACAACAACTGCTGGTGACAAATTGGCTTTCTTTGGTGGTAGCCCAGTGGCAGACGAATTTGCTTTTCAAATGGAAAAGACAATGGAAAAAATAGCAAGAGAAGTTGAGTGGTTCGCATTCAATGGTTCTTTCTCTGACGGTGCTAATACCACTCCAGGGTCAGGAACTAGAGAAATGTGGGGTATTGACCATTGGGTTAATGCAAACAAGAATACTTCAAACACAGGAGCATTAAATCCACTAGGTGGTAATTGTTTCTACAATGACGCTGCAGGAGATGGTTCTGGCTCAGCTAGAGTTCTTTCTTTTGATGCTATTGCAGGTGCAATGAAGCTTCTTTATGATGCTCACGCACCATTAAAGCAACCTGTTCTATGTGTAAGTCCGAAACAACTTTTGGACCTTAACACAGAACTTATCGGTGGTAATGTGGGTATAACAGGTGCAATCATTCCTAGAGATAGAAATGTTGCAGGTGTTGACATTGATACAGTAGTAACCCCATTCGGTTCTATTGGATTGATGGTTATTGACCCAGACATTATGCCAGCAGGTTCTGCGTTCATTCTTGACCTAGCTTACATACAACCAGTATTTACCAACATCCCAGGATTTGGTACTGTGTTCGTACGTGACTTAGACCAAGATGCTAACGCTAGAATTGGTAAAGCAGTTTATATGGAGATGGGATTCGAATTTGGTCCTCCTTCATACCACTGCAAGATTCAAGCAGTAGCTTAATTTAATTACAAGATTAGGGTGGAACTCCACCTCCACCCTTTTCTTGTGCTATCATAGGTGAGATATGAGTACAATAGGTAATTTAGTAGATAGAGTTTACAGAGAGTACCTAGAGCCAAATGACGACATACAATCTTTTTCTGTTTTAAGAGGTGCTATGAATGCTGATGCTACTGATGAAACAGTAGAATATGAATCAGATTACCTAACATCAGAAGAAGAAGATTTACTAGAACCAGGTGCTGTAGTAGAAGTAAACAGAGAGTTGATGTTAGTTACTGCTTTAAATACTTCAGCAGAACAGTTAACAGTTAAAAGAGCTTTTAGAGGAACAACACTTGCTGAACATTCAGTAGATGATGTAATGAGAATTAATCCTGTCTTTCCAAGAAATACTGTATTTGATGCAGTATCAGACCAAATACATAATTTATATCCTACATTATTTGCAACAGAAACTAAAAGTGTATCAGCTAAAGTAGGATACATAGCATTAAGTGGTACATATGATAACTACTTAATAGCACCTATAAAAGCAATATCACAGTACACAGACTTTTCTGCAGGCTCAGATGAAACAGGAACTATGTTTCAAGGAGTAGCAGTAGAGTTAATAGATTTACCAAATCCATTTACTTACACTGATGCAGATGGTGTATCACAAACTATTACATATACCAATGGACCAGATAAAGTTAATGCAGTACAAGTTTACAATGTATCTTCTGGTCATACAGTGTATGTAACTTTTAAGAAAAAGTTTTTAGATGTAAGAGATTACGATAGTGATGGAGATGTAGAAGATACAACACTTGCACAGATAGGACTAGAAACAGAATATGAACCTATTGTTATGGCAGGTGTAGCAGCACAAATGATTGCAGGTAGAGATATACCTGCTGCAACTGCAGAGAATATTACACAATCTATGCAAGCACAAAGCTTTCCTGTTAACTCTGCATCATCAATTAGAAACTCTTTAATACAATATCAAAGAGCATTGATACAACAAGCACGAAAGGATTTAAGAGCTAGGTATCCAGAACCAGTAAGTATCAACAAGATTTCATATACCTAATGCCTAGAGTACCTTTAACCTCTGAAGTAACTAACCCTAAAAGAAAAGGTTATGATTTAGCTTTAGACGATTTATTGTTTAGAGCTGCTATTGCACCTAACAGACAGATGACTATATCTACTGCAGAGTTCCCTGGTCAAGAAATAAACTTAAAACAAAACCCTGAAGATATTACTACAAACATAGGTCAGATATTTTCTAGGTCAGACTTTAGTGGTGGTCAAGGTTTAGACTCTGCACATAAAAGAAACAATTCACAAAAAGATGTGACTAGATTTTTTGATAGTAAAGGTGTAGATGTATTTCACGCAGATGATGAAACTTCTTACCACGTTCATTTACTATATACAACACAAGATGAAAATGTTAGAGGTGATGGTGGCGGTTCAGGTACAACATTTGAAGGTTCTAATAACTATTTAGCACAGCTTACCAATGGTCATCTGTATGTTACAGACTTAAACAAAGTTTATAAATCTACAGACAATGGAGATACTTGGGGAGAAGTAACTGATTCTAGTTATACATCACTTACAATAAACTATAACTTTACAGGTATAGCTGCTGTAGGTAATGGACTATATTTAACAACTGCAGATACTACTAGCAACTCAGAACTTATAAAGTTTGATGGAACTACCTGGACAGAAGAAGCAACAGCACAATCTAGTGCAGGTGGTTTAAATGGTGTGTGGTTTGCTAAAGGTCAGCTAATAATATCAGGTGATGATGGTACAGTAGAAAGAGTATGGGCAGTAAGTCCATTTAATAAAACCTGGTCATCATCAGACTTACAAGATTCACAAGCAATAATAACTTTTGAAGATACTCATCACGTTTCACAAGTTGTAGATGCAGGTGCAGTTGTTCTTGTAGCTTCTACTAATGGAGATGTTTATTCATTAAAAGATATATCTGGAACTTTAACTCTAAAAGGTCAAACAAATATACCTTTTGAAGAAGTACATTCTATTGCTGCTGCTGAAGGATTAGTATTTTTTGGAACAAAAGACAAGTCTAGAGAAGTTGGTAGGTTTTATACAGCACAGCTTGTAGTAGCAGATGACTTGTATGTACTAGCTAATAGACAGTTAATTAAAGAATGGGTTACAGCTGTAGATACAACTCCTAAACATATGTTTGTATCAAGAGATAGTGTATATATGGGAATAAAAGAAAGTGGTAGTGAAAGTTACTTATGGAGATATTATCTTCCTACTGCAGGATTCGCTAGAGATTTAAGAATGGAAGCATCTGGATTCGTTACAGGTATAACAAATAGTAATGGTAAGTTTGTTGTAGCTGTAGCAGGTAAAGATATATATAGAGAAACATCTACATACGAAAGCACAGGTTATATTATATTGCCTAACGCAGATTTCTTTACATCAGAAGATAAACAATGGGTTGGTGTAGAAGTAGAACATAGTAATTTATCTGCAGGTAAAACTGTACAAATTTTTGTATCTACTAGCTATGACACTATAGATAACCCTGACAGTGCTAACTGGGAACTTATAGGTAGTTCTGTAGCAGGTACAGGTAATGTAGAGTATCAGCTAAACAGAAACGCTAGATACTTAAATACTAAGATAGTGTTAGAACCTAATGTAACTTTTACAGAATCACCAGAGTTTAGAGCTGTATCTGTTAGAGCTTTGCCTCGTCCTGAGTTAGTGGTTGTCACCGTGCCAATTAATTTATCTGACCAAATAGAAAGACCAAATAGAAAAGCTTTTAGAGTTAAGAACCTAGGTGAAGTAATATATCAAACATTAAAGGATAAAGAAGGGGATTCTGTTACACTACAGTTGTACGAACCTAGCGAAATAATAAGAGGTGTGGTAGAATCTGTACAATACCCAATCTCTGAAAGGTCAGAGGTAGGTTCAGTAACACAGTTTTGTTTACTTAGAGTGCGAGGTGTGAGAGCAGAAGATGCTGCTACAATAGTAACAAGGTTACTTGGTGTAGGACAATTAGGAGTAGCAGGATTAGGATAGTATGACCGCACAAAAAACGATATTACAAAATGCGTATGAAACAACATTAGCTTTAGCTATTGGTGCAGATGCAACAGAA
>CEOI01013131.1_pt1 | contig 14915 bp, 6 predicted proteins | sample 530351 | NCBI WGS metagenome assembly CEOI01 (sample SAMEA2619962, study PRJEB7988) | marine metagenome | biome: marine biome (ENVO:00000447); feature: deep chlorophyll maximum layer (ENVO:xxxxxxxx); material: "saline water (ENVO:00002010), including plankton (ENVO:xxxxxxxx)" | depth 17 m | reverse complement strand
CATGTATCCAAATCCAGTTGTAATTGCAACTTTAGAAATTCTACCCGCAGAAGGAGTTCCCGTTAAGAATCTGATGGTATTTGCAGTTGAACCATCAATATCAAAATCTCTTCTTGGACGTTGGAAGACATTATTAATGAATACAAACGGATTATTGTTAATATCAGTAGATTTATTTACATTATTATAAACTGCTGTAGTAGTCGCATCATTTACCTTAAGAGTAAATTCGGTTGCAGCAATACCAGTAAATGCGAGAGAAATATCATCAAAAACAACATTTCTATCTTGAGGTAAATCAGAATTGATTTGTCTAGAGAAGAATCTACCATTGAAAGTAGACCCAGTTTCTAAACCAACTGGTCCAATCTTACCATATGGTGGTGTCGTGAAGAAAATAGTATCGCCTACGATGTTATAGTCACCATTGACAATAGTTGCAGCAACTCCAACATCATGCGCTGCAGCAGTAGTACCTAGATATTCTCTTTCAACTTGAAGAAGATCGTCAGCAAGAACTCCTACCGTTTTAATTAGAATATATTCATTATTTGCATTAATAATATCACCAGCAACTACGGAGTTAATACCTGCTGCAACTTGAACAATATCTGTGTTAATTCCAATGGAAGAACCGAGAGTTATTTGAAGATTCTTTCTTCTTAATTGATTTTGTACGATACCATCAATCGCAATGCTGGTATTTGGATTTGGATCTTTGAGAGTAAACATTGCAGTTCCAATTCCACCACTGGTAATATCAAAGAATAGTGATGTTGTAAGTCCTGTTAGTTTGAACTGAGAGTCACTCTCTTTATAGACAAATACTTGATTTGGTAAAGTATTTCTACCTAGTTCAGTTGGACTTACAGTAATATCATCATCAGGAGAAACTCCACCAATAGCAGTTCCCGCGATTGAAATTATGCTAGTTGAAGCATATCCAGATCCACCGAGAATGACATCAACATCAGTAATTACACCAGTATCATTTCTAGAAACTGAGAAAGTTGCATCTGTACCAACTCCAGAAGTATCTCCCAGTAAATTAGTATATGAATTATTTGCCTCTGTTTGAATAACTGTTGGTCCTAGTGCAGTTACAGTGAATGTAAAGTCATTCACACCATTTGTTCCTGCAAAATAAGTACCACCGATGGTAACAGTTTCACCAACACCAAAGTTTTCACCACCTCTAACTAGAGATGCAGTTGTAGAAATAGCAACACCATCTACAGAACTATGTACAACAATTACATCAACAATACAATTTGTTCCATTTGTATTACCAGTTCCAACAACATCATTATAGTATTTTGTCAGATTTACCGCTGGTGTGGGAACAACTACTGTAGATACACCTGTGATTGGATCAATTGGTTGACCAATTCCATTATTAAGTACAGAAGTTCCTCTTGCATTGCCAACATTCATTAAGATGTCTTTGTCTCCACTTATATAAGAAGTGGTGGCAATGCCAATTCTAGTTCCACCCATTGGGTCATAAATGAGTTCTTGACCTGTCTGGAAGTTATGATTTACCAAGGTGAATTGATCATCAACTAAACTTAATGTTGTTGCGTCACTAGGATCAAAAGTTCTTCTGAAAAGAGGAGTTCCTTTATTGGTTAATTTGAATGTAGAGAGTCCAACGATAATTCCACCCTTTTTAAGTGATGGTTCAGTAATTATAGATGGAGCTTGATCTGTACCAATTCCAATAATATTGGTTACAATTCCAACATAGTTTCGTAAAGAGAATCTAACGTCTGCACAATCACCAGTACCGAATCCAACTGTGGGAATAGAAGAAAGACTGCTGTTTCCAATTGCGACCGTCAGAATACCGACGAGAGACTCAATGTCAGTTTGAATTTGTGTGGTGTATGTATTAGTATCAACTCCAATAGCACTAGCTGGAACAATAGTACGATCTTGAACACGTAACTCATTTCTAACCGCCTTCTTCATGTAATCCATTGCGGATCTGAAGATGTAGATAGACTCGGCTTCTTCATAGACAAGACCATCAGTCTTCTGATTGCCCTGTGCGTCAAAGTAGAACTTGGTGTTTCTTACAGTATGTTGATTGCTGTCATATGCGATGTCTTGAGCAACACCATCAACGATATACTTAAGATCTCTAAAACACTTCGCAGCACCAGTACTATAAGTACCGAGATTTTCTTGAGGTAAAGATTGAAGGGTTGCAACACCAATAGGTCCAGTAACCATCGCAGATAGTGTGATGACTGTGTTTTGAACATCTTGACATGCTTCAATATTAGTATTAGAAACGTCAGAACCAACACCAAAAATTGAAGGACCCTCAGACGCTGCAAAAGTAACACCCAGTCCGTTTCTCACGGCCTTTCTCATTCTACCTTTTGCTTGCTCGAACATATAATTCTGTTCACCAGCACCAACAATTAGAGCATTAGTATCTGGATAAACACCAGCAAAATATCTCAGAGTTTCTAGTCTAGAATACCTGTTACCACCAGTAAATAGGTCAGTAGCAATTGCATCAATAAATCTTGTTAAAGCTAGTTTTGCTTTGGGTTCATCATTTGCAATAAGGGGATAATTTGCAACAGCGGCTGCATAAGATTCATCAATAATCTGTTGTTCATTCTCTTTAATCAGTTTATATCCAATTGCATATCGATTCTGTTCATCATTAGCAGAACTTCCAGGGAATATAAAATTAGGATAGGGAATTGCAATAGATGCAAGAGATTTGTCAAGAATTTCTCTCTTGTTTTCTACAATAAGATCTCTAGAATCATGATTAAGAATAAAGTTTTGATTGTAAGGATCCTGAGTGATACTCAAATTAAACAACTGTGGAGTTGTTGATTGATAGTAAGTTGGAGGTGTCTGATTGTTGATTACATATTGACCCAAGAATCGCATGTAATTGTAACCGTAGACAGTTTCTACAGTATTAACTCCAACAAAAGATCCAGCATCCCAATAAGTAAATGCAACGCCTACAGTTTCATTATTTGCGTCATACTTAAGATCGGAAGAAACTGCATCTAATACTCTACCAGTCTTAGATTTAAACTCTGTTTCATCGTAGAAGGGATCACTTGTAAGTGATGGATAATTATAAATGGTTTTTGCATGAATCTCATCAATAATAAATTGTCTATTAAGATCTAATAAATCGGAAGCATCTGCATATCTACCATTAAGTTGTTGTTGCGAAGATCCATCAAATTGGTCATCGATATTATCAATCTTAACTACCTTATTAGTCTTACTAAGAATATAACTCTTCAGTGGAATTCCACCATCCATGTAAACTTTTTGAGTTGATCCATCAGGAAGTAAATCTTCCTCATAAACCATATTAAATCCTTGTCTATCATAGAAAGAAGTAACAGTATCAATATTAACAAGTAGAGAAGAAGTTCTATCTGCCACTACTGGTTTCATATCAGTAGATTTAGCAATACCAACAGAAACCTCAGCAATAGTTGGTTCTGTTATTAGTTCATAATCTGAAAACTCTTTGAATCCAGATGGATGAACAAGAGATCTTACGGATTCTCTCCAAATATCATAACTTAGTTGACTCTTAATGGAGTATGAGAATTTTTGGTAATAGAAGTTGTCAGAAATTCTTTGTTGGAAACTATTGAGGATACCAGTAGATTTATCAATAATACCAATTTTGTCTCTGGTTACACCTAGAGTAGAATTTAGATTAAAAGTACTGAAATATTCAATAGTACCAATTACTTTAGAAGATTCACCAGTTAATTTTTCACCAGTTCTTAAATTTCCAAATGAATCATTTACTCTAAGTTGGTTAAGATCATTATCCCAACCACCTTCCATTACTCTACCAATAAAAGTAGGTCCAGTAACTTTTTCTTTGGATAGATAACTTACGTCATCTCTAAGAACCATTTCAAGAACTGGAACATCTTTTTTATTAACAAGATATCCTAAAGTAATAGCATCATCATAAGTACCAAATGCTCCAGTAGCAATACCTGTCATATCATAAGTGACAGTATTGTTAATTGTACTAATTCCCGTTACAGTGAAGAACTTGTACCCATATGCATCTGAATTATAGTTTGCTAAGTGATCTGTTTCATCAGTAAGTCTACATGCTTCTACAAAAACTTCATCCCCCTCTTGGAATGGGAAGACCGTAGAAATTCCTGCAGTTAATATATCAGTATTTGATAGTTCTGCAGTTATTGAATTTCCATTAACAGTAAAGAAGTCAATATCATATCCCTGGGAATGATGAATGGTTACAATATCAAGAGGAACACTAAAATCGATTGCATTTTCTGCTACATCAACCTTAACTATAGATCCACCTTGAATATGAGGAATTAACTTAATACTAGTTTTATCTGGGACAACAAGAGTTGGTGTCTGGTTGTATCCTCTACCACCAGTGGTAATTCCAATATAATCAATAGTTCTAATATCCTTAATACCAACTACTGAAGGAGTACTTAGAGATGGAGCTAAAGTAGGATCCGTTGGATAGTCGAATCCGTCTTTAATTCGATCATATTTGTCAACTCTTCCGATTTCATCAGAAATAAGTTTGATATTAGCTCCTTTTCCATTATCAGACTTTAGTCCGTTAGCAACAGGGAGTCTGTCATAACCCAATCCAGCGAAGTTAATTCTTAATCTTTCAATCGGACCATCAGTTGTCTTAGAATCAGTTACATATGAGACTTTTGTATCTGCATTATTGTATGAACGTTTTTCGGACTCTGATGGTTTTCTAGTGAGATTAAAAATAAACTTGTCATCACTAGCAGTAGTAATAATATAAGAGTCATTTAAAGAATGTCTAAGTAAATCGATCTTATTTGCACCTTTTACTTCAACATCTCTGGTAATTTGATCTTTTCTTTCATCTACAGGTCCTTTGGGCACCAAAGTATAATAAAGACCTGTTGGGAAGTTTTCTTTTGAAGTGTCAACCGAAACTTCAGCATCTGCAAGTCCGTTAGTTCCACTTCTGGTTATTGCAAAACCAGTTTCCGATCTTCCAATGATTTCAATTCTTCTAGTAAATCCAGGATCTTCGTAAAACTCAAGTTCCATATCAGATACACTTTGATCTGACATATCAAATCTTATAATATCACCCTTAATGAATTTAATTGGTGGGTTGATTTTGTATAACTCTTGGTCGCCACCACCAGCACTAGTAAAGTCTACAAACTTACCTAACTCTACGTCAGAAGGATATTCTGACAAGTGGATTTTATTATAGTCATTCTTGTATACAAAATATGACTGATAATTGTTTAAACCACTAATAGGATTAGCAGAATAATATACTACTTTATCTCCATTTTCAATTTCTTCACCAGTTAAATCAATGGTATCATCGTCTGTAGATACATCGGTATTTGCAAATCCGATCTTTCCTGTGGTCATCTTTCTGATGACTGGGTTGTAAAGAACTTTAATTGGATCCGATTCTCTATTATCAATCTTAAAGTCAATTCGATCGCCAGAAGTTAATTGGTGATCCGTAGAAGTTCCTACAGTAACACTATACCTCTCAATAAATCCAGTGACTTCTGGATATATTGTGGTTAGAGAGTGTGCAGAACCAACTAGAGGGAAACTATCAGTAAAATCAACAAATTCTGCTGCATTTAACTGTGTACCAATTCCAGTAGTTGAAGTAAATCCAATGGTAGACAAACCAATGTAATTTACACCCAAATTAACCGCATATACACTTTGACCATCAAGAATTGCAATAGATGTACCAGAACCAACATTATTAATGTATATGGAAGTTCCAGCAAGTCCTACGTGATACTTTAACTCCTGTCCAGTAAAGAATTTATGACCTGGTAGATAGATAGATCCTTTAGGAATAGTTCTATATTCAACTATAGTTCCACCGACTCCTATAATATTTCTGGATACACCAGTAGTCCCTACACCAACTGTTTCTTTTGGATCAAAGTAGACTACTTGATTACTAAAAGTATACTCATCTGGGATTTCATCACTTTCTAATACAAGTTCCAACTTATTAGGCAAGAGTGTAACATCATCTACACGAGCTGTATGAATACCTGGATATGAAAGTCTATTTACAGCGAAAGAGGAATTCTCGGAATCTATTCGGATAACTCTACAAATTTCTGTTCCAATACCGATAACATCATTAACTTCAAAACCACTGATATCATTTACATAAATTGTAGTTGTTACACCAGTAGCATTAACTGTAATATCAGAAGTTAATTTTGTTTTTTTACTTCTTACACCTACAGATCTATTACCTTCTAGAACTTTCGCACTACTAGTAGAAATACCAGAAATACTTACAACCTCAGTATTTAAGATTTCATGTGGATCAGTAGTTTTAACTATGAGAGTATTAGATTTTTTAAGATCAAATACTACATTTTCTAAAAGACTCTCATTTACATTAAATGTGGAAACTGTCTTACCTTTGACCTTAGCTACAGAAATATTAGCTCCAGAACCAGTGTCACCTCTTTTTTCAATTTCTACACTATCACCAACTTTATATCCATCACCAGAAGAGAATATAGAGACAGAGTGAATTCCCGATGTTCTAATTTCTGATACTATGAATTCTTGTTTGTATTTTTCATCTACCTTATCAATAAGTGGGTACTCGGAATCGGTTGATGTAATGTAATAAGGAGCAACGTTTCTCTTTAAATCTAAAGTATTAAAGTCAATATCTTGATTGAAAGAGGGTAAGAAGTTTTCACTAATAGGTTGTCCGTGGAAAAATTCTCCAATAAAGTATGGATATACTGGTTGAGATTTTCCAGTGCTATCAACAGTGACGGAAGTAAAATATGCATAAGTTCCATCTGGATATTCTGGAGTTTTGCAGAATCTACCATTATTTTGATCTAGATCTCCAGAACCTTTAAATTTATAATCATTAATAAAGAAACCATCAATAAACTCGGGTGATGTTGGTCTAACTCCTGGGGTAAGATCTACATCTACCTCATAACTTGTTTCTATTCTTCTTACTCCACCTCCGTCTGTATTTTCAAATCCATATGGACCATAAATGGGATTTCCATCATATGCCCAACCTATAATTGGAGAGTGTACTTTAGTGTTTGAACTCTCTTCGTCATTTACAGTAAAGTTGTCTGAAATTTGATATCTTAATTTTTTGGGTGCATAGAAATGGATGAACTGAATACCTAAGTTATTGTTCTTACTCGGAATAAAATACCCATCATCATTATTAGAAATACTTCCCTCTAGTTTTTTGACCTGATTTACTTTCCAATTAGTTACATTTGCCAGAAACTTTGCATTTTTTCCTCTAGTAACTACTGTACAGATAGTATTTGCAGCATTATATCCAGCACCACCGTTGATCACTGTTACTGCTGTAATTCTACCATTTTCAATTGTGGGAACTAGTTCAGCAAAAGATCCATCACCTTCAACAAGAATATCTGAATCTAGTCTGTATCCATTTCCTTTATTGATAATTTTTACATCTACAATCGACCCATCAACAATAATTGGAGCAATAAGTGCTTTTGAAGTTATTGCTTTGGGTTGGACAATTGGTCTTCTGTGATAGTTAAACTGACTAGTACAACCATAAGAAACTCCACCATCTTCAATATAAACGTCTTCAATAAATCCAAGAACTTTTGGTTCTAGAACAGGTGGTACAATATCAATGTCCCCAGATTCATTTGTTGCATTAATTTCTATTTTAATCGGCGGATATGCAAAAGTATGTGTTCCGATCCCCGCATCAACAAACTTGACATATTTGTTAAGTTTAAGGTTTTCATCATTTACTGTATTAATACCTGCGGAAACAACTCTAAATCTATCTGGATCTAATACATGGACAAAATACTTTGAAGTAGTATCTAATCCAGCAATAACAGTATCGGTGGTAGAATAAGTAACGATCTCACCATCAGAGAACCCATGTCCTCTCGCCAAAACAAAAGAATCATATGTGTTGATTCCAGCTTTTTGTCCGTAACTAATTACTGAAGGAACGGTTACTGCTCTATTGGAATATCCCTCTCCAGCTTCTTTTACATAAATTGTACTTATAGTATTTTTTACAGTTAGAGTTTCCAGAGCATGGAATCCAGAACTAATTCCAGTAATATTCACTGTATTGATACCAGAAATAGCATCTAGTGAAGAACTATGTAATTTAACAGTAGTGTTATCTACAATAGAAACGTAATAATGTGAATCGCCAACTAATCCACCGACGTTATTGTTTTTATTATTATTGTAAATAACTTCTTCGCCGATTTGGAAATTGTGATTTACAGAGAGATTGATAGTATTTGCACCAATATCAATTCCAGGTTGAGTTGGTTTAAATTGCAGTACTACCCTTGTCTTTACTAAGTTACTTTCAAGTACACACCCAGATCCATTTCCTCCAGTAATCTTAATTTCTGGTTTTTTACTGTATCCAATTCCAGATCTAATTACCTTTACTTCTTTTACCGCACCACTTAAATTTACATGAGCTTTACATCCAGAACCTTGGCTGTCTAGTATGTCTAATTCTGGTGGATTGATTACATCATAGTCTTCACCTTGATTTGTAACTTCAATTGAATCTAATCTACCATAATAAACATTTTCATCAAATAAAGTTGGAGATAAAATCTCAACTCCATTCGCTAAAATTCCAACTTGTCTATTAGAAGTAGATCTACGATTTTTATCATCAAAGAAAGTTTTAGATCTCTTTAGATTAAATTTCTTTAGAATTTTTTGATTCTTTACAGTCTTGTTTTCGTAAGAATTTCTATAAACTGTTCCAATTCCACCTACTGGATTTAACTTTATAAACTTTTTACCAAAAAGATCTGCCTTACTGTATGCAAGAGACAAAGTATCTTTTGTTAATGATTCAACGTAGTAATATCCAGTATCAATACCAGAAACGACGGAATCGTTCGGCATCATGTAAACACTTTCTCCATCATAAAACTTGTGATTTACGGAAGTCAATACTTCAGAGGTTGTGATACCTGTTAGGGAAATTTCCTTCGCGGTGTCATCGGCAAATACCTCATAGTTTGGTAAACCAGAAGAAGTTACATAGAAAAAATCGTCATTTCCATCTACATAAGTATTTTGTACACCAGTTGGAATATTTCCAATATCCTGGAAGTAATTGCTATAGTGTTTTCCTTTGAGTAATGTTTTACTCAAAGCAATGGATTGTACAGGATCATATGTTTGACTTAGAACCTGAACAACAACTTCGCGACTATATTTTCTTCTATCATCACCAGTATCATAGTTAATATCAACAATAGTTCCTTCACAAACTTGGTTAATTTTGTTTACTAAATTAACTTTTTGTCCCAGATAAAAATCAATACGATCAATTAAATTTACCAAATACTTGTTAGTATCTACCTGTCCAACTTTGTCGATAGTATGATTTGTGGGAACATTGTAAACCCAACCATTAAATTCACTAACATCTCTGAGATCTTTACCAAAACCAGATAAAGTAACTTTATCATCTACTTTCAGATTAGATGTTTTGCTAAAATCAACAGTATCTACTATATTTGAAATTAAAAAATCAACTCTTGAAGTTTGACCAAATCCAACATAACTGAATGCGAATTTATCCTCTACTACGGACAATCCAAATTCTAATTCTTCTGTTATACCAGAACAACCTAAAAATTGATTAGTTGTTTTATCAGTATAAGTAATTTTAATATATTCTGTATATCCTTCTGGTTTTATAAAAACATTTCCAGATTGAGAAAATCCAATGGTAGAATCCACTAACATTGTAGTTGATCCTGGTTGAACATTTTCAAGTAATCTTGTTTTTCCAGTTACTTGGAATAAATTATTGAAATTTTCAGAGTCTAGAGAAATTTCATAAAACTCTTTGTCGTCAATAGGTCTATATTCTACATTATAAATTGCACTTGTTACAGTCCCAATACCCGAAAGGTTTTGATAAAGATCGGAACCCTTAATTAAAAGAGGATTTGCTCCAGAGACCTTTTCAAGTAAAAGATTTTTTGTAACAAAGTAATTATTGCTTGAAGGAACAAGCATATAATCTTGAGGTTTGACTACTTCAATATCAGACCCATACAAAACCTTGAATAGGATTTTATATGAAGTATCTGTTCCTTTTGATCTATAAAAATCTTTTGCCCTGGTTAAAATATTTTGAATATCAAGTCCAGGGTAGAATTCTCTATTTTCAAAACCAGGAAGAAACTCTGCTTTGAACTTTGTGAAAAATTCTCTTAAAAATAAATTACTTAAATTGACTACCAGAGAGCCTGCGGTATGATCATCAGACTCTGTTAAAGAAAAACTTAAAAATGCTCTATCTGCAGGTTTTTCAATCTCATTAATTCCACTAAATCCTCTAGTGCAACCTTCAAATGTTGTAGAAGTCTTTGTTTTATAGTGAATGATCTCATCATCAATTTTTAAGAGACCATTTTTATCTGGCCAACCACGAGTGCTTAATACATTGATGGTATCGTCAATAATATTAGCGTCTGCAGTTAATGCCGTATAAGGAATTAAATTATCAATATAAAAAGCTTCAATATTTTTATATTCTTTCAAATTTGTGGCAAGATCAGTCGCACCACCCCTAGTTTCTAGAGATCTATAATATTCTTTGAGAAAACTTGTAAAAGTTGGGGCATCCTGAAGTAAGAACTCTGGAATCTGAGATTCTAATACTTCACTAACGTTGACTCTGTTCTCTTTTGCCATTTTATCTTGTAAACTGTCCGTTTAGGTAACTAGAAGTTGGAACAAATAATGTTGCCGAGGTATTTTCACCAGAAGTGATAATATCTTCTATAGTATTTACCACAGAATTGCCAACGTCAATTTGGAGATATAAATCCTTCAATCCAAGAACGTCATTCGACTCGGGCACTGCCTGAACCTCAATAACGTTATTATTTAAACTAGTTGATGTTATATTTACCACATCAAGAAGGATCTCTCCTTTAACATAATCAATTGTACCTGCATTTGTCTTTACAATTGTTGGAATGTTATTTTCAAGTTTAAAGAAAAATACTCTTCCAGTGCTATTATCTAAAGATATGTCTCCCATGTAGAGAGTATCACTAATTCCTTGAATTTTGAATCCAGATGACTTAATAGAGTATCCATCTTTCTTAATATAAATTTTATTACCAAAACAGACTTCATAAGTCGCAAACGTATTGAATGCTGGTTGCATATCTCTACGCATTCTAACTTTTGTAATGTTCGATGTGATTGAAGAATCGGTTTCATCAATCAGAGCGTTAATTTTACTATATTTGAATCTTCCACCAAAACTATTAACGTCTGCAGAATTAGAATAAACGCTCAAAGTGTTGAGAACTTTAGTTTTTAATGAAGGAACATCAGATACCTGGTTCTTATTGTAATAAATTGTCGAATCGACTTCGACATAAAGATATTTCAAGTCAATTAACTCGGGTTTGATACCAGCAATAGAATATTGTTTAAGAGATCTCGATATTTGTTCTTTTGTGAGTTGAGATAGAACAGTTGCACCTCTAGGTTTAATCGAAATAAAGACTTTTCCGTATTCTGGTGGGTCTAACTCCTCACCCCCGTAGGCAGTCACAGAATCGATATTGGTGTAAATGTATGGAATGAGTCCTTTATAGTCGTTGGCGGTCACGGCACGGAACTGTGAGGAGTATACACGGGGTGCCAAGTATTTGATAGAGTCAACATCTTCAATATCGTCTCCATTCTCTGCCTGAGTAGTTGTTAAGACAGTCGAAATGTTATCTGTAATTGGAGTTTGGTTGTTATCCTTTAAAATTCCAGAAAAAGTGAAATTTTGAGCTCCATTTCCATCTTTTCCATTACTTACAATATACGTAACTTCAATAACCGTACCTGCAGCGGGTTTTTTACCCAAAACACCGTCACCAAAACGAACTTCATACCTTTGATCGGAGACTTCCTCCAATAAAAAGAGTCTAGAAGAAGAATCTACGTTCAAAATATCAGAATATAGTGTATATTGTTCAACTACATTAGTTTTTGCAGAAACTCTTACTGTGGTCGTGTCAATATTTGCGTTTGGAAGGATAAATCTTTGATTAGGAATCGATGCATCAACTGTAAAAACGTTTTTTACGTAAATTCCTTCATAAATCTCAAGATCATCAAATATTGCATTACTTTGACTGTTGATTGGAGTGGTAACATCCTCTGGAATAGAATAAATGTACCCACTATTAGAAACTGCACCTAGACAAACTTGTCCGGCCTTCAAAGTTACAGTTCTAGCGTCCGAAAAAGCGGACATATCAACAGAAAAACTCACGATAGCCTTAGCTGCACGGACTGATCGTGGTGTATATCCAATATTTCTTGCAAGAGCGACAACATTTTCTCGCAATGTCGCACTATCAAGGAATACCTCATTGACTGCCATGTTCGTATTGAACGCAGTGAGGTATGAATTATAAGCAAGCAGGTCAATTAAGACCGAAAAATTAGATCCTTCAAAGTCAAAATCACTAAAATCCGTACTGGATCTAAGATAGTCTTTAATTTGAGATCTTAGATCATTAAAATCTAAGTTTGTAAACTGATTGAAGGACATTAGATTCTAGTGGGTTGTAAAATAAACTCTAATTCTTGTCTCGGAGCATCTATTCCGACAATATCGTACTCAATTCTCACAAGTAAATCGTTAGAATCTTCTTCATGAGTTACTTTGGTCTTTCCATTAGCAACTCTTGGTTCAAAATTCTTCAATAAAACGTCAATTTCACTCTCAATACCATATATTTCGGGTCCAGCATTCTCAAATAATGTATTACTTACAGACGTTCCTAACAAATCATTAAAAAATCTCTCGCCAAGTCTAGTTCTGACCAGATTGACAACAGATTTTTTGATTGCATCTTCATTTTTTAAGACAATAATGTCATTTGTAACAGGATTTCTCGTAAATGAAAGACTAATGTCCTTAAATTGACGAGAAATTTTCCTGTACTTCACAGGATCATTTCTTATGTCCTCGATTTCTAAGGCCATTTACTGTGATCAAAGAGTTCTTAATATATGTATAAGACTATTTGGACGAATCGTAGTCTAAAACTTCATCAATTAACTCTTTCTTTGCTTGATATGGGTCAATTCCTTTGATTTTTTCAATCAATTTGGGGTCATCACCTAATACTTCTTCCAAATACTCCTCACTCCAATAGTTATAGTACTTTGTTTTTGCTAATTTTTTACGAATGTTTGCTATTTTTCTTCTAGATTGACATAAAATTATATTCAGTTTGGAATTATTGGTCTTGATACCATTAATATATGTGTTTTCGCAAGACAAATCTTCAACAAACCAGTACAAAGGATACTGTTCGTTATACTTTTCAACCCATTTTCTTATTTTAGCTGGTTTCCAAAAATCTTCGACAATGAAAATGATGACATCATACCCAGATTCGGGCACAATATCATCAATAGGTGTGTCTTTAATTAGAGTATCAGACCCAGAAGCATAAGGGCAAACTGCAAATCCACCAAGTTCTTCGTGTTTTACGGAAACTTGTTTGATCCAATCATGTACAATAGATTCACGTTCAGTCATTTCATCCTGCTGCTAGTGGAGATGCTGTATTTCTGTTAGCAGTCTTAGCACGTGCCTTTGCATTCTGTGCAACGTTATAAGATGCAGTCAGAGTGCCTTCAGGTGTTGATGGAGGTGCATCTGCAGGATTAGGTCCTTTTGCTGCCATGGTAATAAAATGTAAACGTTACAAGTATTTATCGATAATTTTACTAATCTCAACAGCGAATCTTAGATTTCCCCTTTCACTCATATGATTAATTCCACAAGGGCGAATGCCATATTGGTTGTCTAAAGGATTTTGAGAGGGTTCAACCACGATGCATGTTTTTGCCTGAATTTCTGGGTTCAACGCTGTGCTCACGACCTTGTTGGAATCCTCAGTGTCCTTCACCCAATGCTCGTGTACAAAGTCTGGTGGATTATTTGGATTAGTAAGATGATAATTTGAGACGAAAGTTTCTTTACCCTCATCATCGGAATAATTAAAGACCTGATGATATTCATCCCAATATACGTGCAAAGCATTATAATTTTTCAAATCACCCAGCATCCTTTTGCAATTCTTAAAAGAATGCTCATCGGGACAATATCGAGATGGTCTTGTGGGATCAGTATGGAAAATAATTACATAATCATAATCATCCCTATCTAAGGTTTTATGAACATAATGAGAAATGTCACCTTCACCAGAGCATGATACTCCATAAGAGTGACACTCAACTTCCAGAATGTTTGCTAGGAAATAAATCCAAGTTTTGCTTTCATGATCTGGTATTCTATTTGATTGTGAATTTTCACCAACTGCTGCAAAACTATCACCATAGATTGCAATCTTTGCTCTTGGATTTTCTACTAGAATTTTTTCTGCAATGTACTTGCCCTTGATTCTTTCAGTAAAATTATAAAGGGATTCAAGACCTGATTCCTCAAATATTTGACCAGGGTACGTGAAGTTTTCAATAGATGCAAAACCATTAGCCATTCTTTGGTTTGCTTCAACTATGGGTCCTGAAGCTTCTCCATTACCATCAAACATTTCCATTATCACCGACCTTGACCACGATAACGCTTCTTCTTACCATTACGGGAAGATGCTGAAAGTTTGGTATGTTGACTTGCACCTTGACGAGTCTTTTTGGGCTTGCCAGGCATGAAACCGTCTTTTACCAGACCAACTTTTGATTTAACTGCCATAATTTAGAATACCTTAGAATGTTTTCGCGATTTTGGGCGCGCCGAAACGCGCCGATTTTTTTATCAAAGAATACGAGTCTTC
>CEOI01033374.1_pt1 | contig 14993 bp, 17 predicted proteins | sample 530351 | NCBI WGS metagenome assembly CEOI01 (sample SAMEA2619962, study PRJEB7988) | marine metagenome | biome: marine biome (ENVO:00000447); feature: deep chlorophyll maximum layer (ENVO:xxxxxxxx); material: "saline water (ENVO:00002010), including plankton (ENVO:xxxxxxxx)" | depth 17 m | reverse complement strand
TATACCTAAATAGTTATCTTTAGATTTGTTATATATAAACTCACCAGCGTCTATTCCGGACTCAAACTGAACATTACCATTTGAACCTAAAGTAATATTACCTGTATGTGATGTGTTTAGAACTGCCGTTGATGCTCTTGCATTTGTGAAATATAAATTAGAACTTCCTTCACTTAAATCGTCTGTATCATTGTTAGATAAGTTATCTTCTGTTGCGGCAATAGTTAAAGTATTTGCGGCGTCATCATATGTAAGAGTAATGTTAGCACCTGCTTGTAATAAAGCATTTACTCTATCATCTACTCTTTCGTTTGTGTGATATAAATTAGTTGATCCTTCTGGAAGAACATCTGTATCAACTTGATTAGATCCTGTTCCAAAATCTATTTTAGTAGCATTAACACTATCGTTAGCCAATTGTGCTGTTACGATTGATCCTGCCGCCGCTACTCCTGGTATAATAACACTCATAATTAATGATCCGTATCGTCTTTGTTATTTGTTATGATACCTTTATTGTTATCCCAATAAACATTTGCATCATACTCTCTCATATTTAGTGTCACTGTATTATCTTCATTTAGAATGGTAGTTAGAACACGATACAGTTTGTTTGTTTGACCAAACGTTGTATTTGTGAACTTAACAACATCAAATACACCTACATCTATCTTTGATGGATCTACTGTGCATTCTAATACAGTGCTTTGTCTTGTTTGATTTAATTCTTCATTCATAATTCTTAGCATTTGTGTTTTGCTTGATAATGAATTAATAACTATCTCTTGCGTTAAATCTACTCCGTCTGCTGTTTTTAATGTAGCGTTTTGTAGAATAGCAATATCATCTTGGAAGTTTAATGAACCTTCTGCGTTTGGAAATGTTCCTTTTATTCTGTTTGTAAGTGTCTTTTTGTTTGCAAGTTGCATTGTAATATTACCTACAATAGCATTGTCATCAATAGTAATTGCTGAACTTGTATCTACTGGTTTGTCTAATATAAACTTATACTTTTCATTTGTAATTAGACCACCACGACAGTTGTTCAATAAGTCTTCTAAGTTATCAATCATTGGTTGTGATGTATCAACAACAGCATTCATAATATATCTAACTTCGTTACCATCAGCAGAGTTTGTAGTTTTTTGAACTGATTGTGCAGTATAGTTTGCACTATCATAGAATGTTCCGCTTAGTGCCGCGGCATCAATCGATGATACTTCTATCCCTTTCCCGTACAATGGGTTAATCAAATAATCATATATACAAAATACTGGATTTGTTTTATAAATTAGACCAGTATCGTGAGCATTACCTAATGTGCCTGGTATCTTTTTACCTTCTACTGTATATGTAATATTAGGAACACCAGAACCAAATAAGTCTTGATCCCATTTTAGAATTGTATAAACATATGCTAAGTTGTTTCCAACTGCGGCACTTGGCCAGTTTGAACTTGGATTTTGTCCTAGTAAACTTTCACTTGAACTTATTCTTGCTGTTTGGTCACCTTTGAATATCTTAGTTGCGGCAACACCGCTATAGTCAGTTGATCCTGCACTATAGTCTACTGTTGTATCTGATGCTAATGCTGTTCCAACAAGTTCATCATTAAAGAAAACTTTTCTTACACCTTGAATAGGCCCTTCACATAAAACTTCTACTATATGTAAGTATACGTTATCTGTTCCACTGTTATCAAGGAAAACTCTTACACCACCAATACGTCTTTCACCGTATACTACTGGTATTGCTTCGTTTGTTCCTGTCTTTGAAACTAATACACCTGAAATCGATTTAGCACTTTGTGCCGCTTTTGCTTTTTTCTTTTTTATACTTCTTGATACAGCAAAGCCAACTGCGACTGCCAAGATTGCTGTTACTGGATTGATTGCCGCTACTGCTTTTGCTACGAAACTAAAAATACTACTGAAAAGTCCCATTACGCTCTACCCCACTTAACATCTTTGTTTACTTCTGCGGCTTTTTCAAAGAACGTATCACCAGCATAATGACTTTGTTGTTCACTATCATTTGTTCTACGACCATTTGTTTTTTCAAAGTCTGCCCAATGTGAACTTGCTTTTATTTGAATAGTTGCAGTGCCACCTTCAAAGTCTTCTTGTATTATTGGTTGATCCAATCTACCTCTGAATGCTTCTATTGGTGTTCCAACGATTTGATAATTGTCATCACAGACTGCTCTGTATATAATAACTTCTCTATCAATATAATCATTATCTACGAACAGTTTTACTGCCGCTGTATCTAATGCAGATATGTTTATAGTTACTTCTTCAATAGTTAGATTATCTTCTTCTGTAATTTCTGAAATTGATAATGCACCACCTACTGCTAGAAATGTTTTACCATCAAAACTAACATTGGCAGGCCCATCACATCCATAGTTTCCGGATCCAACAGCAAAGTCAACTAAGTTTACTATATTGAAACGTTTAGTTGCTAGTTTGTTGGCTGTATCAGATACAACACCTCTCGTCATCCAATTGATTCCCTAAATTTAAAACTCATACGATAGATACCTGCGGCATCTACTGAATAATCTAATGTTTCATCTACTAATTCTGCTCTTACTCTAAAATGTCCGTCACCGAACGTATCAGTTCCATCACTGTTAGCGGCAATGTATGAATTACCAGTTGAAAGTAATGGCGGTTCAATAGTATAAGCAACTCTACCATAATCATCAACGTTACCATTGCTACCAGTTATTTGATATATCTTTTCTATTGATCCAGCAAACTTAAAGAATGTGCCTGGAACTATTGCGGCATCTCCTGGTCTTTGACCACCAAGAACAATTACATTGTCACCTGTTTGTTGAGGATAGTCCATAGTCAATCTATTCATCCAACCAGTTCTATTATTATGTAACCAGTTTTCCATATGTTGAATAGCCATCGATGGTATCCATAACTGTAATGGAAGAGAAGCACCTTTGTATTCTTCAAATGCTTTAATGTACACTTGTGCTACTGCTTCAGACATTGGCGGATACTCAAACTCAAATGTAAATCTTTGTGCACCAGTTGCCGTTACAGTTGTTCTTAAACTTCTTGTTTGTGAAGTTAATACAGGTCTTTCACTGTTTATTCTAACTACTGATGGATTGATACCACCTTTTAGTCCGGCACTTGGCCACTGTCTAAAGTTATGACTTGCCCCTGCCGCTGTATCGGTTGTAGGAGTAGCACTATAACCTCTATCACCTAATCCAAATACTGCGAATGCTGTATCTATATAACTTGTAGTTTGTCCATCACCTGCATAAAACTCTGAATTAGGATCTGTGATATCTACTGTTGCTTTTTTACCTGCACCAGATACATCTGAGTTTGTGTTTGCTCTGAATAAAACTCTTGGTCTAAGTTGACCTGATATTTGTGGTATCTTGTCAATAAAATATAATTCTTGATAATCATTGTCGGTTGCTGAATATCCCCAACCACCTGTTCGTGATACTCCATTACCATCGTTTCGTGCTACTGGTGTAATCGCTGTTACTTTTCCTGTACTGTTGTCAATAGTAACTGAGAACTTAGCCGCTCGTAAGTCGAACCACTTAGTTGATGTTTCGATATTGTTTGCACCTGTATAAGGTAATTGAACTGAGAAATCTGAACCGTTTGGATTTAAATCATCGTGATAAAAGTTATAGTCATATGTTTTTAATAACATAGTAAGAGTAGGTTTACCACTCCAATCATTGTTTGGTTCATCTGTAGTTCCACTACTAGTTATACCAGTGATTTGATTCCCACCATTAACATCTAGTTCAACACCAAACTCATCAGTGTTGCAAGGTGTAAAACTTCCACTACCTACACTACTGTATATTTGTGTTTCTCTGTGGTCAAATGCTAAGAACGGCTTTTTCTTATATTGTGCCGCATCAATATCGTGTGTAAAACTTGGTAATATAATTAAATCTGTTGCGGCAACAATTTGTGCCGCTGTTCTTCCTGTTGATAAAGGATGAAATGTTGTAGCAATGTATTCTGTTCTATTGTGTGTCCAAAACTCTTGTTGACCCCAATTATAATTATCTTGCACATATTGAAATGCTAATGGTGTTTCAAATCTTTGACCTTCTGGTGCTTCCCAGTGTTGTGTCATTAATCTATCCCAGTGTGCAATAATCTTATCTGTGATTTGTGTTGCTGTATAACTGTTTGGGTTACGCTGACTATCAGATGCTAGTCCTGACTTGTTGATAGCGGCGTATAGTGCTTTTCTTGATACTAAGAATGGGTATCTTGCTAATATAGTTGCTGAGTTACCATTAGCATACGATGATCCCATTGTTAGTTCAAAGTGTTCTAAATTATATCCACTCATAAATTATTCTCCTAACCTAATGGCCCTGACGATGCTCTACGTCTATAAGCATCTTGAACCACGTTTGTAATTAATCGTTTGTTTTCTAAAATAAACTGTCCTCCAGTTTGTGTATCAATAGCATTAATGTTGAATTGTACAGTTAGTGGTTCACCACCTTGCATTGATTGTAAGTTTTCATTTGAAACAACTTCGCCTGCTCTGCCTGGTAAGAATAATTCAGGGCCTCTTTCACCAACTACGATTGGCTTTCTTCCTGCTTTTGCTGTGTTACCACCATTAGCAAAGAAGCCTCCTAACAACATACCAATACCACCAAATATACCAAGACCTGCAAGTTGCATTCCTGAGAAAGCCATATTAGCCATTTGTTGTTTTACCATTGCTTCAATCATAGTTTGTATAATTGTTCTTAGAACGCTCATTGCAATATCTTCTAATGCTGTGAACCCATCTTTTAGTCCAAAGATTACATCAGTAAAGTTACTTGCGATTGAACTACTCATACCTTCAAATGCTTTCTCAATATTCTCTGCAAGTGTTGGTGTTTTACCTAATGCATCATTCAATCCTTCAACTCCGCCTGCTTTTCCAGAACTTCCTTTACCTTGACCAAGTTCTTTCATTGCCATAGCGTATGCATCTAAACTTATTTTACCTTGATCCAACATTTCTTTTAATTTACCAACTGCTCTCATTTGATGAGTTTGAGTAGTTGTTGCTCTGTTGGCATTGTCGATTAGTCTATTCATAAACTTATCGAACTCAGATATTTTTGGCGCTGTGTCTTCAATTTCGTCTGCAACTGCTTTAGTTGCCTCTTTAACTCTTGACATTGCTTCTGCATATGTGTCAATATTAAGTTTACCTTCTTGTAACATCTTGTTTAATTCTGCAACAGCCATTGACTTGTGCATATCTTCACGCACACTTGCTCTTGATGTTTCAACTAAATCATTCATAAACTCTTGGAACATAGAAACAGTTGGAGCCGCTTGTCTTAGTTCTTCTGCTGTTTCTCTTGTTGTTTCTTTTACTCTACTCATCGCTTCAGCGTATTGGTCTATGTTTAGTTTCCCTTCTTGAAGCATAGTATTAAGTTCAGCGACTGCCATAATCTTATGTTGGTCTTCACGAACACTTGCTTTAGATGTTTCAACTAATTCTTGCATAAACTGTTCAAACTGAGAAAGAGTTTTAGTTGCTTCTTGTCTTACTGTATCTGTTTCTTCAGTTGCTTGTTTTACGCCAGTGATTGCTTGTATTTGTTTTTCTAGTTCTTCTCTTAGAACTTTCTCACTTATACCAAACTTACGTGCAATCTCATCTGCAATCGCTAATGTGCCTCGCAATGATTGTAAGTTCTTATCGTTCTGGATAATCCCTTCGATTACTCTTGTTGATATTGAAGTGTTTTGTTTTAGAGTTTCATTTAATTTTTTATTCTTATCGTTTGCATCTTCTATACCAGGGTTAAGGTCAGTCTTGTATGCTTTTGCTAATCTAATAATCTGATCCTCATATACAGGATAGTTCTTACGTATCTCTGCTTCTTTTCTGGCTTCTTCTGCACCCTTTCTTAGTGACTCCACTTGACCATCTAATGCACCATTGATTTTCTCAATAGCATCTCTTGCCATCGTGCTTTCACCTTCGACTAATTCAAAGTAGATTGTAGTATCTTCTTCAACTGCTTTGATTTGTCCTTGAATTCTTTCTATCTCTTGGTTCAGTGCTTCAAAGTTTCTTAACATTCCCATATCACCACCACCGAACGTTAGACCTTTTGATATATCTTCACCAAACTCTGCACTAAACTTTTCTAGTTTTGCTTGTGCGGCATCTAGTTCTGCATTAAGACCTTTCAATACAGTTGCACGATTGTCTTGCCCTAATTCAAATGATACTCCTGGAATGATACCTGATACTGATACTAATAATCTTTTGATAACGTTACCAGCAAGATTAACTGAGTTTGTAAAGCCGTCAAATAATTGTGCGGCGCCTGTTAAGAATGATTGTGATGCTGTTATAAAGTCTGCGGCTAAATCTTTTGAGAATGCTTCCATACCACCTGCACCAGATATTGCTTCATCTAATGCTAGAGTTATTTCGTCTGCTAGAACTTGTATACCAGGTGCTAATGATCCAAAGAATTGTAATGAGAAACCTCTTGCTCTACGTATCAAGTTACCTAAAGCATCATTGGCATCTGCCGCCGCTTTAGTTAAATCATCACCTAAACTTAGTCCGGCTTTTCTTGCTTCTTCTCTAATCTTTTCGATTGCTTCTGCACCAAGATTAGCAACGTTAACGAATGCAACACCTTCTGTATCGAAAGCCGAGAACGCTAGTCTTAGTTTAGCACTTTCGTTAGATACACCAGATAGTTTTCTAATATATTCTTGGAAGACTTCTGTTCCATCTCTAAAGTTACCATTACTATCTTTTACACTTATACCAAGTTCTTTTAATGGCTTGACTAGTGTTCCTGCACCTTGTTGTGCTTCACCTAATCTTCTTAGAAATCTTTGTAGACCAACATTGAACTGTGTAGTTTCAAGACCTGCTTCTTTGGCAACTTCTGCATACTCACTTAAGAACTTAGTTGATACACCAAGTTTACCTGCTGTTTTATCTAGAGCATCTAAGGCATCTAGATTTCTTTTGGCTAAAAATGCAAATGCACCGGCAGTGGCAGTTCCTGCTATAGCAAGTTTCCCTAATACACCAGCAACTTTACCGCCGATTGAACCTATTCTTCTTAATGCTGAGTTTGCCGATTTAGTTTTCTTATCTAGGCTATCAACACTTCTCTCTATTCGTTTAACATTCTTACTAGTATTATCTACTGCTTCAAATATTAATTCATATGTATTCTTAGCCATTATTAACTCCTATCGGCGTTTCCCTACTCTTGGCATATTTGGAGTAGATTTGCCACCTTGTTTTTTGTTGATGTCTTTTAGGAAAGCGACCCAGTATGCAATCTCACTTTCGGACATTTCCATCATATGCTTCATAGTATATCCAGTTTCATATGCTATGTAATGTAACGTCCATACATACGGATCTATTTTGAGTTTTTTTCCGCTTTCTCCACTGACACCGGCTCATCGTCATCATTAATCTGACTAACGATTTGCAATAATACTTTCGGGTCTGCATTCTTCATTAACTCTTGTTTGTTATGTTCATTGAAGACACGCTTCCCGGACTCATCCATTAATCTATTTACCAACACTTGTACAAGTGCTTCTGCTGTTTTACCAGCATTTTGTAGTTCCATAACTTTCGCTTCTTGTTGAAAGTTAGTTCCTTTCTTATAATAGAAAGTTGTATCCCATTCTGGAACTTCGATTTCTTTGAGTGTTCCAGATACCGTCTCTGCATAATGCGAACGGATTTTACTCATTAAGTCTTTATTTGACATTGCTGTATTTCCCTTTCTTGAAGTTAGCATTTAACTCTTTGAAACTAGGTTCTGCTATACCGTCAGGTGATTGTCTAGAATGTCCTTCATCTAGTCTAACAATATAGGGTTGCTGGTTTCGTAATTTATCCCCTTTAAGACGCCAAGAACGGCGTGCAAGCCCGGTGTCAATAGGAGTGTTCTTTCGAACTATAGGTTCTAAGTCTTCCATTACATTCTCTATGACTTGTTTTACCGCATCACGGACAAAGTTAGGGTTCTTAGTTCTTATACCTTTAACACCGGACTTAATCATATTATTATGATCCGTTTTCAGTTGTTAAAGCAGTTGTTCCTACTACTGAGAAACTTGCTTCAACCATACCATCAACAGACGTTGAGATAGTTCTAGAAGTAATTAAAGCATTACCTGTATAACCTAACTCATTTGAATTATCGCCTGATGGCCAGAAGTGAAAAGTTACTTCTGTGTTTCCTGGACGTGTTGATGCACCGAACTCAGATTGAGCAGATGCGGCACCACCATCAGAAGTAGTTCCTGCTGGTGTTACTGTCCAGAACACATCGACTGTGCCAGACCAAGATTTGAAAGTTGGTTTATTTGTTCTGAATGCATTCGCACCAGTTGTTGACATCGTTGTAGCATCGATAGTCTCTTGAGTTTCCTCGATAGAGAATGAACGTATACTTGCAACCGCGTCAGAACCAACATAAACAATACCTTGTGAGCCTGAAAAGATTTGACTTGACATAGTATGTCTCCTTATGTGTTACCTTGACTGTAAGTATATTGTATACCTACGCCAATAGTTTGGTTTATTGTGGGATAGTCAGATACCTGAATATCACCGATTTCTAATATCTCTGTTAGTTGAGCGTTACCGTCTCTGCCTCTATCTGCTTCAAGTTTTTCTTCGATAGCCTCTATGATATCTGCAAGTTGTTCTTCTGCTTTCTCTGTTTTCGACTTACCTTCTAAGTGTACGGTTAAGTCAATATCCATAGTGGCTAGACGCCAACTATTCATAGCGATATCTTCTTTACTTTCACTTGTTACAGCAACTTGAATAAACGGATAAGCAGTTCTTGCCAATCTTGCAAATTCAGCCGGCTTCTCAGATACTTTTCCGATACGAGGACTGGTGATTGTCTTTAATTGCTTAACGACATCATCAAGGATAAGTTTTCTTTTTGAATTACTCATCTATACAATCTCTCAGTATCAACAAAGTCAACTTCGCCAGCAACATAGTTACCGTCTCCGTCGAAATCGTAAGAAACTCCTGCTTTAGTTACGGCAGAAAATTCTTCTTCATACTTTTCTTTATAAAAAGTCATTTGTCTTTGAAATGTATCATCGGCACTGAAGTTAGATAGTCGAGGCATTATGTAATACGCTAATGCGTGATAGACTGTAGTTCTAGACCATTCTGATGCTTTTAACTTAGTAGTATCAAAGTTTGATGCATCGTGTTCCAACATCCACCAGTCAGATTTAATTCGTCTTTGGACGTCTGCTGTTGAACGTGTCATTTCATCATTAAAACTATCGACACCGTGGTCAAAGATATCTGGAATAATCTTAACTAAATCTTCATCATTTGCATATGCTGACATAACGCTCTCCTAACTATAAAATATTAATTGTGATTATTAACTTTCGTCTTTAATCATTACTGAACGGTTAGCATCGATGGCACCAGTTTTCATATGTAAACTAGCAACACAATCAAACCCAACAGCGGCTGGGCGTCTGCCTACCTCTACGTTTACGTTGGCCTGCATAGCAATTCTGTATGCGTCTTGACCAAAGATAATCGCTTTCACGTTGTGTGAAGATAGTGACACGTTTGCGTCTGTTAAGTAAGATGATACGAACATTTGAACACCAGCGATTGAACCAACGAAACCACTTCTTAGTGCTTCAGTTTGGAAATCACCACCAGCGTATGCTGTTGAACCAATGCTTGACATTAGGTTGCCGTATTCAGAAGCGGCTACCACACCATATAGTTGACCCATTTCACCGTTTGCACGGATAGTTCCAACTGCTTTGAAGATTTCATCTAGGTCTAAATTACCAGAAGAAATTTCTTGCTCTGTAGTGTTGTTTGCCATAGTTTTGATGGCGTCTAAATCCGCCGCTTTTGCGACAGCATTTCCAAGTGAACGTCCGATTTCCTGAGGATCGATATTCCCCAAATCTCTCACAACTGAACGTGCTCCAAAAAGGGCACAGTTAATTGTGTTTTTAGTGTTACCTGGTGTTAAGATTGATAAATCGGCTGCCGGTGTATCACCTGCGGCGTCGATTGTTTCAGCCGTTACTGCGCCAACTTCCGGAACTTGTAAAACTCCGTTTGGTGCGTTAACAACTGGGATAAGATTACCACTTAGGAAAAGTGAATTTTCGTGAGCGGCATATACTGTTGCGGCTTTAACTGGAACGATTAAACCATCATTCGTTAAAGACGATACTGCTGTTTGTGACATTTAAAGTCTCCTCTATTGTTAAATTTTCCCTGCTGATTTAAGTGCTTTATATTTTGCACGGTCAGCCGGGTTTGTCATATCTAATGAACTAAGGTCTGCTGGCGCTGTGTTCTTCACTGCGGCAACTGAACCTTGGCTTACTACCCCGCCCGGAGTGCTACGAATAAAGTGTGGATTTTTATCTAACCACTCATTAACATAACTCTCTATTGTTCGAGGTTCTGCTGTTTCAGGATCGTATTCAACTTCTCCAGAAGTCGAGAATACGACAGGACGACCTGTTTCATCAAGACCAACTCTACCTTTTACTAGTTGTGCAACTTGTTCTGGTGATACAGCATTTCTTTTTGCCGCAACATCTAACAATGTTCCATCAACTTTAAGGCTGGTCAATTCTGAACGGAGCGTTGTAATCTCACTAGTATACTTGTCTTTTTGTGACTTAAGTATATCGTCAAATTCTTCACGCTTTTTCATCGCCTCTAAAGCACGTTCCTCTTCAGCCGCTTTCAGTGACTTGTATTCATTCATATCAAAATCTGAGAAACGTTTTTTATATTTCTCTAATCTTGCTTGAACAATTTTGTCAACATCTTTCTGTGAAAAGTGACGCTCATCCTGGTCATTAGTTTGAGGAGTAGCACCAGTATCTACCATATTTTGTTCCTCGCCCGAAGTTTGAACTTCTGTTCCACTCTGTTCGGTCATAGTTGTAATCTCCATTTCTATTATTTATTCATCGTCAAAATCGACCATATCATCTAGGATATCTTCCATTTCTTCGACTGGTTCTTGTTTAGTTTTCTTTTTCGATGTAGTGCTTTTTGCAGTTACAGTCGAATTGTTCCAACAACAACACTTCCAACCTTCTGGTGCGTTGTCGTGAATTTCTTTCTCATCGATTGCTTTGTCATCTGCATCAACCATAAACTTATGTGAGCCAATAACATTGTCATCTTTATCGTGATATAAACCTTTAACTATTTTCATTTCTTTTTTCTCCCACCGTATTTCTTAGAACTCTTCCCATAAGAAGATTTCTTCATTCCATACGAAGTTGATTTTTTCTTTTTTCCTTTATGATATGGCATCGTTTTCTCCCTTAGCGATATTAATATCGTTTTGTGTTAGTTCAGGATGTAGTTCTAACATTTCTTCATCCGTCAAACCTTCTTCAATCATTGCTTGAATGTGAGGGATCTTTGTTTCCTCTGTTACTGTAGGGTGTGGCATATCAGTAGTTATAGGTGTCTCCTCATCAATCTCTTTTAAGACATCATCTAACTTGTCACCATCTTTGATAACAATCTTTGCAATCTGTTTGTGTAATTCTTTTGCATATGTTTCTGACTGTACAGGAATGTTTAATGCTTCATTGAATAGTTTCAAGTCTGCGTGTTCATCACGTAAGTCAAATGCTTTTTTGTATTCAATATTAAATTCAGCATCTGGCATCATATCAGTCCACTTCCAAAACAGTTTCCAAATGTTCCATTCAGTTGCTTCCATCTTTGCGGACTTATCTGCAAGTCTGGCATTTAGTTGTTCGAATTCGTGTGATAGAGCAACACCTGACTTAACACTTAGTCCTCTTGCCGCCATAATAGCACCAAGATTAGTTTGTCTTAAGAAACTTTCAATATGCATCTTAATCATTTCAACGATACCGTTAACATTAGACCCTGATGGCTCTAATAAGAATGGACGTAAGTTTGGATCTAAGTTGTTATCCATATTGATAACTGCTCCTGCTCCCGCCATTGCTGGTGTATCCATTGTTTTAACTAAAGTTGGGTGCCCGCTTATACGTATTGATTGTTCGGCTTCTGAAAGTAAGTTGAACATTGCCTGCATAATTTTGGACACATCTGCGATATCACTTTGTCCGATACCTTTGTATTGTGTTGGATTAGCATAATGAACAACAAACGGAACTGTGCCGATTGGATTGATTACTGTATCGGAACTAATTATTTCATCTTCTTTTGAAATAACTGTAGTAATCTGTTCTGGTGTCCACATAATATACTTGAATGTATCTTCTGCCATCCACTCTTTTGTTTTAACATAAACTAATTCTTCTGATCCATTTAATCTTGTTTCATATTCCCAATCACATACTGCGTCAGGAGTAAACAGTTTTAAATATGGTCTTAAGTCTGCTTCAATCTCTTGTTCTCTTGTTAATACACCTTGTATTTGACCTTTGGTGCATAAGATCCAAACGTTACCATATACTGTTGCCATATCATTGGCCTGTTTCATAAAGTCCGATAAGTCTTGTTGTGAATAGTCCACATCTTCTAAGAAACGTTTAATCATAATATCATCTGCTAGATATCCAAACGTTCTTGTAGGTTCGCTTCTGAATAAGAAACTTCTGTATGTGTCTACTGTTAATTTTACTATATTATCTAATGCTGTGTAATCTAATCTATTTAAATATTGATTACCAGGTGCTTCGTCTTCGAAAAGATATTTTCTCAACATACCCATAGAAGCGTCACGGTAGTCAAACCCACCAAGATAACTTGCACGGTAATAGTTCCATCTACCAATGTATGCTTCGTATAAAGGGTGTTTATAATCTAAATCCATTAATAAACTCCAAATGTTAATGTGTTATCCGGTTTGACATCACGGGTTACAGGAAACAAAAACTCAACAGCATATGTTAAACTATCAAACATATGGTCAAAACCTGTTGATTTATCTGGTTGCATAGTATTCTCCTTATAAGTATGTCTTCTCAAACTGTCTATTGTCTTCTTACACTTAGGGTCGATTAACAATCTTTTTTCCTTTAATGTATTTATCAACAATGAATTGAGTGAATTTATACGATCCTTAACTGCTGGATGTCTTGGTCTATATCTAACATCAAAGCCTGCATTCTGTAATATTGATATATCAGTTTTGCCTCCAGCACTTGTTTTTCTTGCCGCCCCACTCGGATCAGGGAAACATACTATTCTTTCTGTAGGATATCTACGTTTAATCTCTCTTGCTAATTCTTCTGTATTAGAATTCAACATACTTATTTCATCAATACAATGTAATCCTGTACGTTCATTAGTGAATGTTAAAATACAAGCACTGATGGGTGAAATATTAAAGTCACACCCAATCAGCACTTGTTTGATTGGATGCGGATTCCATTTAACTATGTGGTCATCAGTGAAGTTATAAGCGATTACACCTAATGCTTCTTGGAATGAAGCCTCATACTCAGCACGAAACGTCCTCTCATCTAAATCACGTTTAGCACTTTCTATCTCAGTATCAGGCACTAGACCACCTTCAATAGTAGTATATTGGAAACTCGTCCAATCTGGGTTCTCATTACGACCCAAATCGTATAAGTCTTTGAACCAATTGTAGCCCTTTGGTGTGCCACAGAATAATACAGATCCTGGTGGCTTTTGTGCAGATAGAGCCGGGCGTATTACTTCGTAAAAGATTTCCGGGTCAATATCACTTGCTTCATCGAATACAACAAAGTCATAACCACCACCACGTAGTGATTGACCTGCATCTCCTGAGCGTAATGCTATTGTTGAACCATTTACCAATTGTAACTCCAATCTGCTTTCATTTGTTTTTGCTATCCAATTTAATCTAACAAGTCGTTCTTTCAAGTCTTTCCAGATGATATCACGACACATTTGATAGGTCGGGGCGATGTATAAACATCTTTTATCTGGGTGTCTGGCAAACTTAGCCAGTTCTCTTACACTCAAATACGTTTTGCCTGTTCTTCTTCCAGCACAAAAAACGCGGAATCTTGTATCACAACTTGATACTGCTTGTTGCGGTTTATTCAGACCCATCATCATCGATCCAAGGTAGAACTTTATGGTTGTCCTCACTTATCGGTGAATCCGATTGCAGGAGAAGTTGTTTACCTAACCATATAAGCATTACAGCATTCCCTTGCATTGCAACTTCTATTTGTTTTCTACGAAGTCGCATTTTGCCTTCGGCTCTCCCTTTGTCTATAATACCCGCATATCTACGTTTTAGTGTATCTTCACTAACACCAATAATATCGACCATTTCTTTCATAGTGCAATGAATATTGGCTAACTTGTATAATAAATCAGTGTCAATCTCTTTACGAGGTCTACCACCTTTTTTCTTTTTCTCATCAGACATCTAGTGTCTCCTCCTTTTACACCTGAGTAGGTTATAACATTTGTGCAATCATTCCTGCTAATTGAGTTGATACCAAAATACCTAAAATCCACCAGATACGATTGTCAATCTTATCTACTTTCTTTTCTATTCGGTCTATATCATCTTTCATATGTGCTAGGTGATTGTTCTTTATTTCGTTTACGTCTTTCTTTAACAAAGCGATTTCTGTGTCATTATCATAACTCATTGCTTTAATTTCCTTTGCTTCTCGCTTTGTTTTAATCATTATGAACTACTAATATTTGCTGTTGGATCGTGCATCTTCTTCCAGTTAGACCCATCATAAAAAGCCATACATTTACCACCAGCATTACCGTCACTGATATAGGCTTGTGCACCTTCATCAATAAATCCTTGTGATGCTAGAAAGTTTGCTGTTGATGTATTTAATACTGTGTTGACAAAGCCATTTGATGCTGTTAGTTTACCTGTACAAGTAATAGTATCTGTATTTGCATTACCTAATTGTGTATTACCATCTACTGTTAAGTTTGTATTGACTTTTAAGTTA
>CEOI01015517.1_pt1 | contig 15039 bp, 17 predicted proteins | sample 530351 | NCBI WGS metagenome assembly CEOI01 (sample SAMEA2619962, study PRJEB7988) | marine metagenome | biome: marine biome (ENVO:00000447); feature: deep chlorophyll maximum layer (ENVO:xxxxxxxx); material: "saline water (ENVO:00002010), including plankton (ENVO:xxxxxxxx)" | depth 17 m | reverse complement strand
CCAACCGTTACTACAGAAGAGTCAAGGTTCAAAACCTCATGTGATCCATCGGATTCACGATTCTTTCAAAGGGACCCGCAAGGGTCCTTTTTTTTGTCTAAATACTTAAAAACGAGATAACCATGGCAACCACTGGTGAAGGTAGATTAACTGCCTGGGATAGACAACTTAGAAATAGAAACTTCTTATCCCCCGTTGGATTTAAGTTCAATCTTAGAAAGGCACCTACTGTTGACTTTTTCTCACAGTCTGCCAATATCCCTTCCATTAATCTCGGAGTTGCAGTTCAGTCAACTTATCTGAAAGATATTCCTGTACCTGGCGATAAGTTAGTGTACAACGATTTCTCAATCAAATTCTTGGTAGATGAAAATTTAAGGAACTATCTTGAGATTCACAATTGGATGAGAAGTCTTGGTTTTCCAGAAGATCTAGATGAAGCATCTCCACTGGGAGTTGAATCATTTTCTGATGGAGGTCTTGTTATTTTCAATAGTAATATGAATGCTATTGCGAGAGTCAGTTTCAAAGACATGTTCCCTACAGATCTAACTCAGATTGAATTTGACGCTCAAAATACTGATATAAATTATATTGTGGCGGAAGCTACATTTAAGTATACGATCTTTGACATTGTAAGTTTAATTGACGATGACACTTGATGAAATCCAATCGTTATGGGAAGAAGATGCAAAAATTGATAACGATGACCTGCATCTAGAATCCACAAAAATTCCAGTTCTCCACGCCAAATATTACAGGATCTACAACAACGTCCTAACTCTTAAGAAGGCACAGGAAAACAAATTCAAAATTTTAAGAAAAGAAAAATGGGAATATTACTCTGGTAAATCTGCACCAGAAGTATACGCAGAAAACCCATTTAACTACAAAGTATTAAAGGCAGATCTAGATAAGTATCTTGATGCTGATGAAGAACTTATCAGATGTGTAACAAAGGTTGAGTATCACACAATGATGCTCAATTATCTCGACAGTATATTAAAAACCATTCTTAATCGAACGTATCAGATTAAGAACTCTATTGAATGGCAGAGGTTTATTCGCGGTTATGACTGATCTTGTTATTACTAAGAAGAACGAAGTTTTTCTCACAGTTGAAGCTGAACCATACATCAACCAAGAACTTGCAGACTATTTTACGTTTGACGTTCCAGGTGCAAAGTTCATGCCTCAATATCGTAGTAAGTATTGGGACGGTAAGATCCGTCTTTACTCTACTGCTACGGGAGAAATATATGTCGGTCTCTTAGACAAGATTGTTTCATGGGCAAAAAAATCAGATTACACAGTAAGTTTCCGAGACAGTAAGTTTTACGGAACTCCTTTTGAAAAGAATGATGGCATCTCGAAAGAAGGAGTCAAAGATTATATCACCAGTATCTCAAAACATAAACCCCGAGATTATCAAATTGATGGAGTTTATGATGCATTGAAATACAATCGTAGATTATTGATTTCGCCTACTGCATCAGGCAAATCTTTGATGATCTATTCGATTGTTAGATATTTCACAGAACAGAAAAAACAAATTCTTCTTGTAGTTCCCACAACTTCCCTAGTGGAACAGATGTACAAGGATTTCATTGATTATGGTTGGGATGCAGAAAACTATTGCCATATGATTTACTCTGGTAAAGAGAAGTTTGATCCAAGGACAGTAACGATTACAACTTGGCAATCCATCTACAAGTTAGATAAAAAATTCTTTGCAAACTATGATGTAGTCATTGGAGACGAAGCACATCAATTCAAATCCAAATCTCTGGTTGGGATCATGAGTAAACTCAGAGATACCAAATATAGATATGGATTTACTGGAACGCTTGACGGATCTCAAACTCACAAGTGGGTTCTAGAAGGTTTGTTTGGTCCAAGTTACAAGATCACACAGACATCAGAACTAATTCAAAGAGGGCATCTATCCAAACTGGATATCAAAATTCTTTTACTCAAACACAACCCGCGAGAATTTGAAACCTATGAAGATGAAATTCAATATCTAATCAGTCATTCCAAGAGAAACAATTTCATCAAAAACCTATCATTGCACCTTAAAGGCAATACTCTCATTTTATACAGCAGAGTAGAAACTCATGGACAGGTGCTTTATGAATTGATAAATAATGCTGTTGAAGATGGTCGAAGAGTATTTTTCGTCCATGGAGGAGTTGATGCTTCCGAACGAGAACAAGTTCGGGAGATCGTAGACACAGAATCGAATGCAATTATCATCGCATCATACGGAACTTTTTCCACAGGCGTAAACATTAGAAATTTACACAATGTTGTTTTCGCCTCTCCAAGTAAATCTAGGATTAGAAACTTGCAGTCCATAGGAAGAGTCCTGAGGAAAGGAAACAACAAGTCAAAGGCAGTATTATATGATGTCGCAGATGACATCACATTTAAGCATCGTAAGAACTACACGCTTAATCACCTCATAGAGAGGGTAAAAATCTACAATGAAGAAAACTTCAATTATGAATTCACACAAATAAAACTCAAAGAGTAACTATGCTTGAAGAAGAATTCTACGGAACAATTAAACTAGTATCGGGGGAAGAGATTTTCGCAGAGATTCTCCCCACGCAAGAAAATGGCCGTACTCTTCTTTTGCTTAGTGAACCTGTACAAGTGCAGACCGTCTCTTTAAATACTAATGGTATTGAAGGTGTAAAGATTGATCCATGGATTAAAAGTCAAGGCGATGCAATGATCGTCATTGATATGGAAAAAGTCATTACTGTATTAGAAGCAGATGACAACGGTGATATGGTTCGTGCGTACAGAAAGTTCCTAAGACAAAGACAGAAAGGTCAAGGTAAAACTAAAGTAACCAAAAAAATGGGATACCTAGATTCGGTATCCAACGCAAGGCTTCTCTTAGAGAAGATATATAATAATAAAGCTTCTACTGATTCTGAACTCTGACAGAGTTATTGTACACAGTATTCGGAACCTTGTCAAGCATAAGGTTTTGTGATATACTTTATACAACGGAATCAGTTCCACGCAAAAGGAAATTATGACATGGCAATTAGATCAACAAGGAAGCGATCGGAACACTATGTAAATAACAAACAGTTTTTGGCCGCAGTTATTGAACTGCGTGATTATTTCAAAGACGGTGAAAAACTGGGTCACGAAAATCATCGTGTATCAATCAAGTATTTCAAAGAACATAGAGATCGCGTTACTGCTAAGAAGTTTAATAGATGTTATGAGTATCTTGGAAGTTGTTTCTCTAAAATTGGCAACCACCTTGCATACAAACCAAACTTCGTAAATTACATGTACCGTGAAGACATGGTGTCTGACGGCATTGAGAACTGTATTCAGTATATTAAAAACTTTGACCCTGAAAAGTCAAACAATCCTTTTGCTTATTTTACACAAATTATCCATTATGCATTTCTGAGACGCATTCAGAAAGAGAAAAAGCAGATGGAGATTAGAACAAAGATTATCGAGAGATCTGGATATGATGAAGTATTCAGTGTAGACGACGACTACGGAAACTCAGCAGATTACAATTCTATCAAAGACGCAGTACAATCTAAGTTATATCAATGAAAATCGCTATTATCGGAAAGGGAACAAGTGCATTAGTTTGTTCCATGATCATGCTCAGACGAGGACATCAACCTGAACATTTTTACGATCCAGAAACACCATTCCTTAGAGTTGGTGAATCTACTACGCCTCATATCTCGGGTTTGATGCGAGATGTTCTTGGCATGTGTATCGGTACATTCGTTGACGATGGGATTGTATCCTATAAGAACGGTGTACACTTTGTTGGTTGGGGTAAAGGAGGAGAGTTTACTCACCCATTCAATAGTAACCATACTGCTTTCCATTTGGATAACAAGAGATGGAATGAGTATGTCATTGAACTCTTGGAGAAGAAGCGCGGCGTCGTTTTTCATCCAGAGAGATACGATGGATATAAGGAGGCTGGCGACGGTTCCCATATCATTATTAATGGGAAACCCTTTGACTTCGTTGTGAATTGTAGTGGTTGGAATGAGGATGATAGTCAGTATGACGAACCTCTGATGCCTACAGTGAACTCAGCTTTACTTCACCATATCCCTGAGATGAAGGAGTATCATCATACGGTACACCTTGCAACTCCTCATGGATGGCAGTTCCAACTTCCTTTCCCAGAACTTAATGGTGGGGAAAGTCACTGCGGATATCTTTATAATGATACCGAGACGACAGATGAGGAGGCTATTGCCGAACTCAAGAGAATGTATGGTGAAGATAAGGAGTTCAAACAAATCAAGTGGAAACCACGTTACGCCAGACAAATGGTTGTAAGTAAGTGGGAGGCACTGAACGGTAATAGATTGTTCTTCCTTGAACCTCTGCAGGCACTGTCACTTGACTATTACAAACTTCTTTCTGAAGACATCGTGGATTTTGTAGAGAGAAGAGATTACAATGCCTTTGTTCGTGCAAACCATAGATTCCGTCAGGAAATGTTGGACTATCAATACGCACTCTCTTTACACTATCAATTTGGTTCTCCTTACGATACTCCCTTCTGGAATAGAGTAACTTCAATTGCAAAGAACAATTTGAAGAGACACGTTGTTGCTTGTGATGACGCTCAGTTCTTTGACGCAATGCAACTGGATACTCAAACATCAGATGATCTTACCACTCCTTATCAGTGGAAAGAACAGATTAGACATGAAGATTTCACAGCAGGTAACCGACCCAATATTGGAAACACAGTAAGTAACGAGTGTGTTATTGGAGGATTTAATTACTTCGATATCAAGACTCTTTATTGTGGATTCAATCAAATCCGATTCTTGGATTTTGAAGAAAAATATGATGGACTTCCATGCAACTCTCAGTAGAATTAAAACAGGGAACTAAAGAATCCCACAACGCAGCAGAAAACGGTAAGTTTATTGCTGGATTCCTTCGCGGTGTTCTCGACGAAGAACAATATAAAAAATTACTTGGAAACTTTTATTACATCTACTCCGCAATGGAGTTGAGATTTGATAAATTGAAAGACGATCCAGTTTTAGGTGATCTTTATTTTCCCGAACTTCATAGGAAAAAGGCTTTAGAAAAGGATCTGAAGTATTATTATGGTCCCACTTGGAGGGAACATATCTGTCCTTCTCCTGCGACTCAACAATACGTTCACAGAATTGAAGAAGCGCCTGTACTGGCACTTATTGGACATCATTATACTAGGTATCTTGGGGATCTATCTGGAGGACAAATCCTAAAGGGTATTGCCAAGAAGGCTCTGAACCCACCAGAGGGAGAAGGTTTAAACTTCTATGAATTTGACGACATCCCTGATGCCAAGGAGTTTAAAACATGTTATCGTAAGACTCTTGATAACTTGCAAATTTCCAAATATTCTGGCGGCATGAACCCACATGTCTCCGCAGTGAATGGGATTGTCACAGAAGCCAACTATGCATTCAGACTTAACATGTACATGTTTGAAGAGTTTGAAGGATCTGTAACCCAGTCAATTTTCAAAGTTATTTGCGCCACAATTAAAGGTACTCCTCTTTTTTCTGGTAAATGAAGGTAGCTATTATTACGGACACGCATTTTGGTGGACGTAGAGGTAATAAAACATTTCATGATTATTTTCAAAGGTTTTATGAAGATGTATTCTTTCCAACTTTAGAAGAACAAGAGATTAAGGCAGTCATTCATATGGGTGATGCTTTTGATAATAGGAGAAGTGTAGACTTTTGGGCTCTGAATTGGGCCAAGAAAAACTTTTATAATCGACTCAACCAGATGGGAGTCAAAGTGTGGCAACTGGTTGGTAATCATGATGCATATTATAAAAACTCTAATGAGATCAATGCTATTGAATCTCTCCTAGAGGATTATTCAAATATTATTCCCATCTCCGAACCTGGAGAATACAAAACAGGTGATCTAAAGTGGTTTGCTGTACCTTGGATTTGTGCAGATAACAAAGAACAAACTTTGGAGAGAATGGAAAAGACCAAATCCAAAGTTGTTTTTGGTCACCTTGAATTGAACGGATTCAAATTACACAGAGGAAACGTTCAAACTCATGGCATGGATAAAGATTGTTACGAGAAGTTTGACTATGTGTTCTCTGGACACTATCATACTAAGAGTAGTGATGGTCACATCTTTTATCTTGGCAATCCTTATCAACTATATTGGAATGATGTAGATGATCAGAGAGGTTTTCATATTCTCGATACGGAAACTTTTGAAATTGAGTATGTTTTAAATCCATACACAATTTTTGAAGTCATTCATTATGAGGATACAAATCCCGCTTTGTTTAATGCCACTAAGTATACGAACAAGATTGTAAAGGTAATTGTTCGTAAGAAAAGTGATCCCGTTCAGTTTGAAAACTTCATTGATAAACTATTCAAGGCTGATGTCCATGAATTAAAGATCATTGAGAACCTATCTGTCAATGACGAAGAAGTTGATTTTGATGGGGAAAAGATTGAAGACACTATTACACTTCTCAATAAATATGTTGAAGACTCTGACTTTGAACTAGACAAAGAAAGAGTAAAGAAACTTCTAAGAGAAGTTTACACAGAAGCTTGCGAAATGATCTAATGTTCATTCTTGCCTTACAGGAACAGACTGGTGAAGGTGCATATGCCGTTGAAGATGAGAGTGGTGATAAAGCCCTCTACATCTTTGAGGAAGAAGACGATGCAGAACGTTTTGTTGGTCTCTTGGAAGCAGATGACTATGCAGCCCTGAAAGTCATTGAAGTTGACGCAGAGGTTGCAATAAAAACGTGTGAGTTGTATAATTATAAGTACGTCATCATCACGTCAGAAGATTGTGTGATCCCGCCTAAAGTATGATTAAATTTGAGAAGATCCGATGGAAGAATTTCTTGTCTACGGGAAATATCTTCACGGAGATTGATCTGATACAGAATAAAACCAATCTGATTGTAGGTAATAATGGTACAGGGAAGTCCACAATTTTGGACGCCCTGACTTTTGCTTTGTACAATAAGGCGTTCCGTAAGATTTCTAGGAGTCAACTCGTCAATACAGTTAATGAAAGAGATGCTGTAGTCGAGATTGAGTTCTCCATTCTTAGTAAAGAATATAAAGTTATTAGAGGCATCAAACCAAACATCTTTGAGATTCATGTAAATGGTAAGATGCAGGATCAATTCCCTAATGCAATTGATCAACAGAAGTATTTGGAAGATAATATCCTTAAATTAAACTATAAGTCTTTCACTCAGACAGTTATTCTGGGATCGGCAACGTTTGTTCCCTTCATGCAACTCAATGCCCCTAATCGTAGAGACATTGTGGAGGACTTGTTGGACATTAAGATCTTCTCAAGCATGGGTAATATCTTGAAAGATCGTGTTAGAGACAATAATGATCTTGTAAAACAACTTTCTCTTAAGAAAGACATGGTTCAAGATAAGATTGAGATGCAAGAGGAGTTTATTGCCGATCTTGATAAGCGTGGAAAGGAGAAAATCAAAGAGAAACAACATAAAATCACACAGTTGCTCACACTTTCTGAAGAACTTCAAGAAGAAAATGTAAAGAATCAGAAAAAAATCGAAACAGAACTACAAACTGAAGCAGATTCTCTTTCGAAGTCTAATGCAACTATTAAGAAATTGTCTTCTGTTCGTTCAAAACTGCAACAAAAGATGCAGAATTTGACATCCGATCACAAGTTTTTCAAAGAAAATACGGTTTGCCCTACTTGTGAACAAGATATTGAAGATCAGTTCCGCTTAAATAAGATTGGGGATATTGAAAACAAAGCCAAAGAACTTAACCAAGCATATTCTGATCTCAAATCATCTATCGCGACAGAACAGTCTAAAGATAAGAGGTTTGCAGAACTATCCTCGATGATCTCTGCAATCAACAATGGCATTTCTACCAATAATACAAAAATTACTGAGTACCAACGACAAACTTCAGAACTCGAAAGTGAAATTCAAAGAACTACCTCACAAATTGAAAATCGAACTTCTGAAACAAGCAAGCTTAACGGACTCAAAGATGAATTGCTAAGTTGCGAAACGGAGAGAGGAAAAGAATCCGAGACTAAAACATATCTAGAGTTTGCACAATCCTTGATGAGGGATACTGGAGTTAAATCCAAGATCATCAAGAGATATCTTCCTATGATGAACAAGCAGATTAACATGTATCTGCAGAGGATGGACTTCTATGTCAATTTTACTCTAGATGAAGACTTTAAAGAACATGTACAATCACCGATTCACGAGAGTTTCTCATACGATTCCTTCTCTGAAGGTGAGAAAATGCGAATTGATCTTGCTCTTTTGTTTACTTGGAGAGATATTGCTAGGATGAGGAATACCTCTTCCACTAATCTCTTGATCTTAGATGAGATCTTTGATAGTTCTCTGGACGCTTCTGGTACTGATTTGTTCAGTATTCTGATTAGGTACATCATTACAGACGCTAACGTCTTTGTGATCTCTCACAAGGTCGATGAACTTACAGATAAGTTTGAGAAGGTTACTACTTTCGAAAAAGTGGGTGGATTTAGTAAGGTGGTCAGTTGAAGAAGTGGCACACAGCCGCTTCCAAGACCATGTGGATCGTGTATTATAGGTACAACGAAACGAATTTACATGGTCAACTACGAAGTCAAAGGTCAACTCGCCAAACTACTGGCAACTGAGGATCTCATCATTGAGAACCGCAAGGTGGATACGGCTTCCTTTGATGTTGACCGCCGCATCCTTACCCTTCCTCTTTGGGAAAAGGCCTCAAGTATTGTATATGACCTTCTAGTAGGTCATGAGGTTGGACACGCGCTGTTCACTCCCAATGAGAACTGGAAACTCAAGTACCCTGAGTTGCCTCATAACTTTGTCAACATCCTTGAGGATGTCCGAGTCGAACGTCTTATTAAACGTCGTTTTGCTGGAATCCACAAGACTTTCTTTCATGGATACGCAAAACTTGCTGATGATGATTTCTTTGGTATCAGTGAGACTGACATTGAAGATTTGACTCTTGCTGATCGTCTCAATCTATTCTTCAAGATTGGTAACTTCGAAGATATTCCCTTCAGTGGCAAGGAACAGTATTTTGTTGATCGTGCTACAGAACTTGAGACTTTCTCAGATGTTCTGGATCTTTCTAGGGAATTGTGGCAACATTGTAAGGATTCTGTAGAGTCTCCCAACGATCTTCCTCCTCAACAAAAAGTAAAGGCACAACAGGGAGATAATACTTCCGAACAGTCTGAGAACATTCAACCTCAATCTGAACCGAGTCAACCACAAAATTCTGGAGAAGATGGTGGAGATTCTTCAGATCCTGGTGACTGGGATGAATTGGATGAATTGATGGAACAAAATGCTGAAGCTCAGAATAATCCACAAGGTGGCGAGAAGTATGATGGTCTAGACACCATTACTGATAAAAACTTTGCTGATGCTGTAGAAGATCTTAACAGTGAAAATAATCATTGGAGAGAGAATGCTTATCTTGAGATTCCTCAACTGAAACTTGATACTGTGATTGCTACCAACTCTGAGGTTCATGAACATATCGAAACCTTTCAGAAAGAGTTTAATGATAAGTGTTATGTGGAGTGTGATGAGGACTTTGCCAAATTCAAACGTTCTGCACAGAAAGAAGTAAACTATCTGGTCAAGGAGTTTGAGTGTAAGAAGGCTGCAGATGCATATGCTCGTGCCACTGTGTCTCGTACAGGTGTTCTAAACACTGGAGTTCTTCACACTTACAAGTACAATGAAGATCTTTTCAAGAAGGTTACTATTGTTCCTGATGGTAAGAATCATGGCCTAGTTTTTGTTTTGGACTGGTCTGGTTCAATGGGAGATGTTCTTCTTGATACAATCAAACAATTGTATAATCTAATTTGGTTTTGTAAGAAGTGTAGTATCCCATTTGATGTTTATGCTTTCACTAATGAGTGGGCTAAGGTCACATACGATCAAGAGAACTTGAATGAATATGGACATCCTATTGCCATATTTCCTGAAGAACATCATGAAGAGAGAATCCACAATGAGTTGTTTGTTGATAGGAATTTTTCTCTGATGAACCTCCTTACCAGTAAGGTTCGTGGACCTGTCTTGGAGAAACAACTCAAGAACCTCTGGCGGGTTGCCTGGGGTTCGGACTCTGGAAACAGGTGGAAGACACAGTTTCAAACTCCATGTCGCCTGGCACTCTCTGGCACGCCTCTGAACGAGGCTCTGATCTGTATGAATCAGGTCATTCCTGATTTCAAACAGAGGAACGGTGTTCAGAAAGTTCAGTGTATTGTTCTGACTGATGGTGAAGCACCTCCAATGAAGTACACTGTGGTTCTTCCTTCTAATAGGAATCCTGAGGATACTTACACTGGAAGTCGTCCTGTGTATCCAGAACGTTGCTTCATTCGCGATCGGAAGACTGGATGCCAGTGGAAGGTAGAAGATGGTTATCATGGATCTACCGAGACTCTTTTGAATCAACTTGGTAGTAGGTTTACAGATACCAACTTTATTGGCATTCGTGTTCTTGCTCCTCGTGATTCCAATTCTTTCATCCGTAGGTATACTGATGACTATATGGAAGTTGAAAAGTTGGTTGCCAAATGGAAAAAAACCAAGACCGTATCCCTCAAGGGTTCTGGTTATGATACTTATTTCGGATTGTCTTCCACTGCTCTTTCTCAAGATACCGATTTCTTTGTGAAAGAAGATGCAACCAAGGGTCAAATTAAGAGTGCCTTTGTGAAAAGTCTTCGTACTAAGAAAATGAATAAGAAAATCTTGAGTGAATTTGTAGACCTTATTGCATAAATACAAATACTGAACCCGTATCTACCATGAAAACTTTCACACAATTCATGCTCGAGAGTATTGAGTTAGAAGAAAGTAGTCTGAATAGAATTAGATCCAAATCTGAGAAGGGTGGCATGGCCATCCTTTCTGGTCAGAGAGGAGATAAGTCTAAGAAGGAGAATAAGGAGAGATCCAAACGCACTGAACGTAGAATCAGAGGCGCTGGACTTCCTGGGCCAACCAAGGTCCAAGGTAGATACACCGAAAACCCTGGAACCAAAGATGAGAAAAAGGTGGGCGAAAAGTCCCATGTAGTCTCATCTGGTAAGATGGGTAAGAGAAAGTTTAAGAAGACAATAGAAAAACTTGGAACAGAGGCTGGACTTAAGCACAAAAAGAATGTAAAATCGGGATCGTCGAAAGATGATCAGGATTCTGTACTCATCCAAAGAAAGCCTAAGGGTTCCGCAACTCTCAAGGGTACTTCGAAAACATCTTGGCCTGGAAAGGGCAAGAATGTCAATACTGGTAAGATGAGGCCTGGTAGAACAGGTGAATTCGATACCAAAGTGAAAAACAAAACCTTTACTTATGAAAAGAAGTAAATTCCCACTCCCACATGTAGTCCTAGAGGACAAGAAAGAAGTCTGGATTCGTTGCACCAGTGCCATCACTGCGATGGGTATTAGTGCAATGATGGATCGTCACTTCCCTGGCTACAAAGGACACATCGCATCAGAGTCTTACTTTGAGGAATTGAAAAAGACCAATTAGTAGACAGTCCAAAAAGTGTCCCACAGCCCCTTCCATGAAGGGGTTTTTCGTGTATTATAGATACATCGACAACAAACAAACATGCCTTTTGAACCCGTCCCCGTGACCACTGAAGACCTCACAACTTATCTTACTGACAACCATGGCGAGTCTGTTGGTGTCCCCGAACTGCTCGGTGCAGCCGACCACTTCAACTGTTCTCTTGCAACGGTAAAGAAACGTCTGAAGGGTCACAAAGCTGGTATTGGTAAGTGGAACCTTACTATTCAGGAGAAACTTGAGAAGAACTTCCAAGCTCCTTCTGCTCTCCCTGCCGTTGAACAGAACCTTATCCCCCAAAAAGATGATACCTTCGTCAAGTTTGGTAACTTTAACGATATTCGCAAAATTATTCAGTCCCGAATCTTTTATCCCACGTTCATTACGGGTCTTTCGGGTAACGGTAAAACGCTCTCCGTTGAACAAGCTTGTGCAACGTTGGGTAGGGAACTCATCCGCGTCAACATCACAGTAGAGACTGATGAAGACGATCTTATTGGTGGTTTCCGTCTTGTTAATGGTGAGACCGTCTGGCACAATGGCCCAGTCATTGAAGCACTGCAGCGAGGTGCCGTGTTGCTACTTGACGAAATTGATCTCGCCTCAAACAAAATCCTCTGCCTTCAATCCATCCTTGAAGGTAAGGGAGTTTTTCTCAAGAAGATTGGAAAGTTCATCACCCCAGCAGAAGGATTCCAAGTTTTTGCAACCGCAAATACTAAGGGTAAAGGATCCGAGGACGGGCGATTTATTGGAACTAACGTGCTTAACGAGGCGTTCCTAGAACGATTTGCCATCACCATGGAACAAGAGTATCCTAGCCCTTCAATCGAACAGAAGATCCTTATGGCTCTCTGTGAAGATGCCGACTTCTGCAAGCGTCTCGTAGACTGGGCAGACATCATCCGTAAGACCTTCTATGATGGTGGTATTGAGGAAGTGATTTCTACTCGTCGTCTTGTACACATCATCCGTGCCTTCTCTATCTGGAAAGATAAAGCAAAGGCCATTCAAGTTTGCATCAATCGTTTTGATGATGAAACCAAACAGTCCTTCTTGGAACTGTATGATAAGGTCGATGCAGATGTAAATTTTGACTCTGAAGAGAATGGATCTATGGAAACATTGGAAGGAAGCAGTATTTGATTCCTTTCCAGAACTGTACCACCATTCAACTTGGGCCGAGTGGGAGGGGAAAGGAACCTCTCTCACCGCCAAGGTGTATGGAACTGATAAAAATTGGTACATCAATAAGGCTAGGGAAGTTGAGATCTGGAATGAAAAATCCTGTATCTACAACAACATAATCTATCCTAGAACTGGCGAGAATCTACCATGCTTCGGTATGGATCTTATGGGATTCTTTGAGAAGAAAGTCATCATTGTTTTTGACTTTCAACATCCTGTAGAACATCATCTTGTTTCTATCCCAGAACTTCCAAAGTCCGAAGGAGATTATAGATTCTTTGAACCTGGCAATCATTTCTCAGAAAACATTTACATCGCTAAGTGTACATTTGATGAAGTTGATGAACATCTGGAAACTTTCAAAAAATACTTGACTGTTTACAGAGACATGTTAGAATCAAAGAAACCCAGCCAGAATCTCATGTACAAAACCTATCATGATTTTGACAAATACATGAGAGCCCTTGATCCTGTATCAGGTTATCTAAAGGGTAAGTTTGGCGAAGAAAAGGCCGAATCATTAGTTGACGACTTCCTTTTCTGTTATGGTTAATTCTTGGTCACTACTTTATGACGTACTTAACGGTACACTTGATGATGAGTATCCTATTATGAGCAACAAAGAAAAGGACATCGAACATTCAAAACACTGGTACGATTACGATCGCAATGACCCTAATAGGGAGAATCCTTTCATTTACGAATCTCCTGATAAGGGTAAGACTGTTACTCGCCGCCGTATGAATGATCCTACAATGAAAAAAGAAGTAATCCAAGGTGATTATTTTGAAGGTCGAGATGAAAACGGACGTTATCATCCTGACAATCCCAATCAAGATTTTTGGAAAGAAGACACTTACATGACTGGTAATCCTGCTCCCGATACAATTAGTTTCGCCTCAACTGACACTGGTGGTTTTATCGATCCAGGCACTTCTAACTTTACAGTTGCTGCTGGTATGGTTGACTGGCCGACTTATGATCGTTCTGCTACTGATTGGGTAGATTTTGATCTTAATCTTGACGCCACTTCCAAAAATGGATTTTGGAAGTATAATGAAGACAAGATTCTGAAAGAAGTTCGTGATTACCTTTCTTCAACATACAAATCCCACTACACTTCTCAAGAGTCTAAAACCCAGACTCTTGATTTGATTGAGAGTATTGGTGATGCAGAAGCATTCTGCCGATCTAACGCAATTAAATATCTTTCACGGTTTGGTAAGAAGGACGGTAAATCCAAACTTGACATCACAAAAGCCATCCACTATTGTATTCTTCTCTGGCATTTCTCAGGGCTTGATAATGAAACTAAGGACACCTATGAAACTTTCTGATCGTACTATTAACCTGCTGCGTAACTTCTCTACGATCAACCAGTCTATTCTTTTCAAGAAAGGTACTAAACTCCGTACCATTTCTGTGATGAAGAATATCCTTGCAGAAGCCAATGTTGATGAGGACTTTCCTCATGACTTTGCAATTTATGATTTGCCTCAGTTCTTGAATCAGGTCAACCTGTTCAGGGAACCTGAGTTTCACTTCACTTCTCAATCCTTCGTTAAACTGAAGGAGAATGGTGATGAAGCAGTTGCATTCTTTGCAGATCCTAGTGTGATTGTGAGTCCTCCTGAAAAGTCTATTGAACTTCCTTCTGTGGATGTTGAGTTCAATCTCAAGACTGATCAGTTTGATAAACTTCGCAAGGCTGCAGCAGTATCGCACCTTGACGACTGGTCCGTAGTCGGTAAAGATGGAAATATTATTCTTCAGGTACATGACCGTAAGAATGATACTTCGAATGGATTCTCTACAGTTGTTGGTAAAACTGACAAGACTTTTGCCCTTCACTTCAAAGTAGAGAACATCAAAATTATTCCTGGCTCTTATGAAGTCAAGATCTCTCGTAAACTTTTGTCTGAATTCAAGTCAACTGAGTATGATCTGACTTATTATATTGCTTTGGAACCTGATATTACCTGGGAAGAATGAACATCTTTGTGACCGAACCTTGTCCACACATGTCTGCTCGGTCACTCCCTGACAAACATATCGTCAAGATGCCACTTGAGAGTTGTCAGATGCTTAGCATCATCTACTCCAAGTGGTATTTTAATTGGGGTGATCTGCATAAGATGAACGGGGAACCATATGCAACCAAGAAGGGTGCATTTCGCAATCATCCATGT
>CEOI01008749.1_pt1 | contig 15118 bp, 28 predicted proteins | sample 530351 | NCBI WGS metagenome assembly CEOI01 (sample SAMEA2619962, study PRJEB7988) | marine metagenome | biome: marine biome (ENVO:00000447); feature: deep chlorophyll maximum layer (ENVO:xxxxxxxx); material: "saline water (ENVO:00002010), including plankton (ENVO:xxxxxxxx)" | depth 17 m | reverse complement strand
TTTTTATTGAAGGAATATTTTTTTAATACACCTTCTCTCTTAAAATATATATGTTCTATCCATTTGACACTACGAACATTGTTAGCACTAACTGTTACATGTAATCTATGCAGATTTAGTTCATCCGCTGCTAATTCCATAAATTTTAATGATCCTTTATGAAATTTTAGTTTCCATTTTTGAATAAGGTTTTTATCTGGTATCAACCATAACTCTGCAACACCTGGCCATTGAGGTACAATACCAAAGCAAACTATTGGTTTTCCTTTGTCTAATACAGTATATCCATAACCCTGTTTAGTACATGCATCTAAATAATTAAAATAACCAGGGATCTGATCAATATGATCTCTATCCTCTTGGTATAAGTCCATCAAGTTAAGAAGATATGATTTGAATGGTAGAACAATCATGTCCTTTCCATCTGCCTTAAATATACTTTCAAGTGTTTGTATTCTCATAAGTGGCTCTATACTTTTTTGGTATAACAAATCTCTCCATCCTTTTCTCTGATGTAAAAATAGTAAACTCTTTCTTGAGTTCCATCTCTCCTCTTTTCCAAACTCTAACTAACCATTCTCTTTTAATATCTTTGCTATCCTTTTCCATAAACTCCAATCTATGTAAACTCCCGGCTCTGCAAAATCTTCTACCATAATTAAAAGATCTGCATTACCTTTCCATCTTTTTATTGTTGTAAAACCTTTACCACCTTTTCTAGCCTTGACCTCACAATGCATACCACCCAAAAGATCTACCTTAACATCATAAGGAAAGTCTTGTAAAGCACCCGACATAGGTTGTCTCCTTGCCTTGATACCTAGATCTTCAAATAGTTTGACAATCTTTCTTTCTACTCTTGAACCTTTGATTTTAGATTTACTGCTCATCTTGATCTCTATTGATAATAAAATATGCTATTATAGCAGCGACAAGTATTGCACCAATACCTACAAACAACATTCCAAATCCATAACCTACACTCATGCAAATATATCAAATTCTGTACTAGCAACTGATTGCTTAAATTTATTATTGTTACCTCTTGTTAATCTTTTATGTTCTCCACCACCAAGTAATAAATACATAAACGCATCACCGACATGCGAGTGTTCATTCTTGTTTGGAGCATCTCTATATCTTTCACCACCAGAGATCTGTACTCTTTTAAAATGATACCCACCCGATAATGCTTTCCTTAATCTTTGACATCTTTTATCTACAAGCAAACCTGGTTTACCATCTATCAATCTATTCATAGGCATAGCTCCAGCTTCTCTACGAACTCTAAAATCATTTGATGCAGTTGGTCTAGCAGTTAGTCCAATAGATCTTAAATGATCAAAAGCTGTAACTTCATAGATCTCATCTCTTTTCATACCAGCTGGGTCTCCATGTACCAACACATCAAACTTTGGAAACTTACTTGCTAATTCTGTTTTTAACATTTCACCAAATCTTTCTAATCCCATATCAAAGGTAACTAACTCATGTAGAATATTCCAAGTTCCTTTTTTAGTTCTTTGTCCAAAGATTGCTGCTGGGGTCAAACCAAAGTCCACACCAACTTGTATAGGTAAAGATATATCGGGTTCTAAAAAATCTGCTGCCATAAGTGTATCATCATACTCTGACATAACTGGTTTACCCTCTTGAACATAAGTATATAATCCTTGAGCATAACATCTTATCCAATCTAAATTTTTACCTAGTAGTGTTTGTTCATAGTAACCAGTAGGAAGATTTTTTTTATTTTCACATTTAGGATTTGTCATCCACCATTTATTTGCTGACATAACAAAACCATTAGCCTCTGGATTTTTTGGTAAATCTTCTTTTGTATATTCTACAACTGCCCCTGGTTGTTTAAAGAAAGTCCATTTGTATTTACCTTTCATCTTTTCTTTCTCACTTAATCTATACCACCAATGATCATCATCCATTGGGTTAGTATCCATAATGATACCTCTCCATGGTTTCGCACCACCATCAGATAAAGTTGGGTATCTACCTACCCTGTGTGTCAAACCATCTATTACAGCTTTAGGTAACTCTCTTGCCTCATTCACCCATGCACCAGTAAGTTCCATAGATAAAAGTTTTCTAACATCTTTGGGTTGATCAAGAGCTAGAAAGATAACCTCACAATCAATACCTGGAGCATTATCTCTTGATGGTAGTTTGATATGATGTGTCAAAGGTGGAGACCATCTGAAAGGACCCCAAATGTTTTCTGGAAATAACTCTTGCCATGTTTTGATTGTAGTAGTTCTTAACTCTGGATATGAGTTTCTTACAACAACAAACCTACTATACTTGATCCCATCTCTTGGTGATGTAACTTGTTGTACAGCTTTCAACATAATCTCCGCTGCACATGAATATGATTTACCACTACCTACCGGTCCCATAACACCTCTTACAAATGATTTGTCTTGTAAGAACTTCCACAATGTAGGTGAACTAGAAAAGTCTAATTTAAGATTTGTTATTGCATCACTCATTTACATATACATCCATAAAGATCACCACTACCATCATTCATGACATGTCTATTTATGGGAGCATCATGATAGGTTGTCAATTTTAATCTTAAAATATCACAAAGCTCAAAGCAATCTACTGCTGTTAATAGTGTAATACTTTGTAACATTTCTTTTGTAACTGGTACTAAACTATATAAACCATCGTATAGAATAATTAAATCCATTTATTTTTTTATAGCTTTTAAAATACTCAAACCTATAAGATATGGTATTTGAGGCACTACACTATTTCCTAAACATTTTATTCTGTCCACCCTATTGGGTACCCCATCAGCCACTCTACCCACTCTGGGTTCAAAGCCCCACCAATTTTCTTTTCCGATTTTATTGCTTGATGTGTAAGACTTGGATGAGTTTTCAAATACTCTGGATCCCATTTCGTTATGTTGCCCGAGTTTTTGTGTTCCCTCGCTGTTGGTGTGTGCCACATCTTCGGTTGAGGATATGTCCTTGCGTAAACCTCCAAAGTCCTCCTTGATAAACTTGTTGCTGCTGGATCGTATGTTGCCTTGCTGTTGGTGTACATCTTTGCAGTTGGGGTCGGTAGTTGTTGTAACTCTCCCTTTCTCGCTAGTGCCTCTAGGCATTTGGATGCTTGAGTGTTTCCCTTCAATCTGTATTTGTGTTCGTTGTTTGTCGGAGTAGGATACATCGTTACCATTTCTGATAGATACCCTGTCTTTCTCCCAGTCGCTGCTCTGCTCGGTCTCATTCCTTTTCTTACGATGTGATCCATATTCGTTGGTGTGGGAAATAGTATCTGATCCGAGAGAGCTGTTGATCCTCTCTTCACTCTGTGTTTGTTGCCACCTATGTTGTTCGGACCTATCCTTGCGTCTTGAGTGGTTGGTGTGCGAAATAGTCCATATTCGTTGTCTTTGGTGGAGGGCACCGACACCGCTAGCTGGAATATTAAATGTCCTTGTTGAGTAGCCTTCACTTTCCAAGTCCGAGATAACTGTATCAAGACCGAGTTTAATGTGGCCACTAACATTTTCTCCAATGACCCAAGTTGGCCGACATTCTTTGATAAGTCTAAACATTTCTGGCCAGAGATGTCTCGGATCTTTTTCAGCTCTTTGTTTTCCAGCAACCGAGAATGGTTGGCATGGGTATCCCCCTGTGATGATGTCAATGTCTTTGATCCCATCTTGTTTAAGTGTTTCATAGTTTAACTCCTTTATGTTATTATATATTGGAACTTTTGGCCAATGTTTTTTTAAGATCTTTTGACAATAAGGTTCATAATCACAAAATGCTATTGTCTCTACTAATCCAGCTTCCTCTAGTCCTAGACTAAATCCACCGATACCACTAAACAGATCTAAATGTTTTAGTTTCATTTGTACCTCCTAAAGAATAATCTCCATAACCAAGATCTAAATATTGATACGCACATAAAGATTACTGCTATGTTAAAACTCTCCCAAACTGTCGGATACATTCCAAAGAATGGAAATACATAGAGCTGTAACAATGTTGCGATAATTAAACCAGATCCAACATCAATGATGCTTTCTATAAGAGATCTCACCTACCACCTCGGTTTCTTTTTTTCCAAGATCTTTTCTTATGCTTATTCATACTGGAGAACTTGGGTTTTTTTCTTTTTGAAATACTTGTTTTCTTTGGGATCCTTTCATGTGGGAGTTTGTTTACATCAAACTTTACTCTTGCCATCATCCTCCTCAATATCAATTATTGGTTTTGCATCTGGTCCTTGCATAACAATACCAACAACTGATGGTCTTTCCATATCTTCATGTTGTTCTAATAATCCAGCAGCTTTTGCTAACACTCGCAACACTGCTACCTTATCATGAAGTTCTACCTCCAACTGGGGTCCTAGTTTTGTCGGAGTTACTTTAATTTTTTTTATAGACTTTAATGCTGCCTCGGATATGTTTTTCGTATCTTTTATTGTAACATTACCTTTTTCATCCCACTCCATAATATCGGCAATATTAGTCTTACCTATATCAACAAGTTCTTTAGCTACACTCTCCTTGTTATGTTCTATGATTTGAGATTTTTGTATCCTCCTCTGAACTACTCGGACACCACCGAACCTATCCAAAGGAGGTTTTACTATTCGTTTTTTATTAGTATTACTCATTCCTAAATATCACCACCATTAAACCTTTGATGTATCCAACCTTATTCTGATCATCAGATCCATCATCATGGCCAAACCTAAATCCATCTTTTGGTTTCTTAAGAAATCTAATCTCAACATTATCTTTCTTATACATGTAATCATGAAAGTATTTAGCATGAGTAGAAGCGGGTAACAAGAATACCCCTGTAAAGTTTTTTGTTTCCGCTGCCTTCTTTACAAACCTAGGTATGTCATTATCAAACATAGGATGTATATACGCAACCTCACCAGTCCAATCTTTAGTCAAGCTGTTATCCTCTTTGGTATAATACTTTGGTAAAAGATGGTTTTGGTGAGATGCACAACAATCAACAGTAAAGTTAAACTCTTGAGAAAGATCTGCCCAAATCTCTTTGGGAGTTCTAACCCACTTCATAACCTTATCGTTTCTTTGATATAGATTTGATTTAGAATGGGATTGGGTCATCTGATATTCCTTCACTTACTGGTTTTTGGTGAAGAGGTATTTGAGGATCACTCTTGTTCTCAAACACTCTAAAGAAAGCTACAAGATCTCCTTTGTTATATTCCTTTGAAGGATCTTTCTTATAGATCTTAATATCTTTTGCACCTGGCACTGGTTCTCTTTCTTGAGTATCTTTATTCCAATTAGATGCATTCCATTCCTCAATGATATACTCACCCTCTGGTAAGCTGTATCCTTTCATAACTTTGTAGTTACGATTACTATGTGTAGGTCCACTCATATATTTCCTTTCCTGTGTTTCCTATTTTTAGTGGGGCTGCTTTGACTAGCCTAGGATGAGAAAGCCTACCCCACTTATAAACTAAATAACTATCCTATAGAGAAAGTTATGTGAACATATTAAACGATTTGTAAAATAATTGCAAAAAAATTGTGAGTTACCCCCCATATATGTTTGACGCCCTAGGGGGGAATATGTACGCATTTTGTACGCAGATGTTCGCTTTTTATTCTGCGTATAAGAGATAATGCTTGGGGTGTGGGTATTTATAAAAAGTAAAGGTTCGTTTACGATTTATAAATTACCTTATTCTTGTACTCCTTACTACTTTCTTAAGTATAGCTTGGATCTTCTCCTTATCGTTTGCCGGCTTGGGTTTCCTTACAAATACATCCTTGTAGAATATAATCCTTTTCGGACAATCCTTTCTATTCTCTTTCCTCCAGGTTAGTATTTCCTTAAGTCTAGCAGCAGCTCTATCCTCGGTAAGTCCTTCCTTTACCCATTCAGATACCATCTTCTCATCTTCAATAGTATATTGAACCAATACTCCGAAAATCTCTTCGGTTAATCTTACAAACCGATTTAATATGTTTCTGACTATAGGGTATATATGATTATTAGATGGGTTGTTATGTATGTATTCAGAGTGCATATCTGGATATGTATTAGAGACCATATTAGAATTATTCTTAACTACCGAGTTATGTACTCTAGGTGCATATTTCTTTTTACCCCCACCTTTCGGTCCTACATGTATTTCTGGTTTATCTTCATAAGATCTGTCTTTATCTGGAACCATAGCTAACGCATCCTCTTCCTTAATTTTAGGATCAAAGACCATAAAGTATTTGTTACCTCGTAAGTTAGGGTGTTTCTTTGCATAACGAATATAACCCCACTCAATCAGTTTCTTAATATGTCTTGATACAGTAGATTGGGTGATGTGCAAGTTCTTTGCAATAGTTATTTGGTTCGGCCAACAAACTCCCTGTCTTGAGGTATAGTTACCTAGTGCTGCTAGTATCATAAAGGTTCGTGGATATTGTTTGAACCTTTTATCTATTACAGCTCTTTGGGGTAGAACACAAAAATGACCTGGAGTTCTACCCTTACCATAATCTGGTTTCTTATCACTCATTATCGGGTTGTGCCTCTGATTTTAGCTTTGCCTCAAGTTTGCTATAATCGGACCACAATTCTAATCCACTTTCTTTTTTTATATCCCAGCAGCCAGACTTGTTTGTTTTAAGTCTAGTATGATGAATAACTGTCGTATGATCTCTGTTACCACACATTCTACCTATTGCAGCATAAGATCCATGAGTAAGTGCATTACATAAATTTATAAATACAGATCTTACTCTTACTATTTCTGCTCTACGAGTTTCTGATTGAATTGTTGTTGGTGTCATCTCAAAGTAACCACAACAAGCCTCAAGTATATCTGACATCCATACTCTTTTAGCTCTCTCCTCTGGTTTAGGTCTGTACTTATCTCTTCTCTTCAATACTCGGAGCTCATCCATAAACTTATCTATCTTGCTCTCCAAGTAATCTATTCTTTTTTTAATATCATCTTGCTCTGTTGTTCTTTTGATTTGAACAATAGGTATATTCTTTTCTACTGTTACATACTCATAACCTTTAGGTGGTCGGATTACATTATTTGGTATCTTTGTCATTTTTATTGTCCTTGTTCTTTGGTTTAAATGGATAGATATGAACACCAGGATTTAATAAATCTTTTAGATCTTCCTCGGTCAAATCCTTTGGATCCTTATCTTGAGCTCTTACTTTCGGTTTCTTTTTCTTTATCATATCAGTAAGTTCTTTGAGTAATCTTTCACAATACCAATGAGCTTTACCGGCATCATCTCTCGCACCTTCAAGAGTTTCTACCTTCTTACCCATTCGCATTATGTATTTACATATATTGAACTTGATAGCTCCAATCTTTTCTGCATCACTAAATTGCGATGTGATTGCGTCAAAAGTTTGTATTGGATTGTTTTTGTAGTGTGGTGGGTTTATTTTATCCTTCATTTGATCCTCCCATTCTAGCTGCATTGATCATCTTATCAATCCTGTCTTGATGTACCTTTGGTCTTGCATGTATCCCCATCTCCAAGATTTCTGATACTAAAGTTGCCATAGGTATTCTCTCTACCTTAGCTTGATCTTGTATCTTGTCTTTGAGTTTTTGGGAGATTTTAAAATAGAATGGTATGAGCTGTTGCGATTTAGCCATATTTTATCTCCTTTTTTTATATCTTGTAAATATATCAGAAATATATATATTACCTATATGAACATTATAAGACCAACAATAGGAAATAACAAAGGAGGAAACATGGTCAAAACAATCACGATAACTCTTAACAAAGAGCAAGAGGAATTGTTGCTTAAAAAATTAGACCAAGCAACATTTAGATTAACAGAGAAAGAAATTACTTTAATAAATAGTAATTACAAAAATCCAAGTAATAGAACTTACGCAAATTGGATTAGAGCAAAGCACCAAGAGAAAAAATTAGAAAAAGAATGGGAAGTTTCTAATTCTATAACTGATCAACTTAAAAAACAATTAGAAGGAGGTTATCATAATGGATAGGATAGTAGCTTTAGTAAGAGTTAGTACCGATAAACAAACTGTTGAGAACCAAGAGTTTGCTATCAAACAAAAGTATTTAAATACACAAATCATTTGGTTTAGAGAAGATGATACATCTGGTACTAAAAAGTTTAAGAATAGACCAATACTACAAGATGCAATCAAGACAGCTAAAAGATTGCGTGTACCACTTGTTGTTTATTCTTTAAGTAGATTAGGTAGAACTTATGAGGTTGGTGAGTTCTTGGATAGTAACAAAGGTAAAATACAATTAGATATTTTAGATAGACCAGTCATAGATCATAAACTTGTAGGGTTTGATATTGCAATCAACAAGTATGAAAGAGAAGTTATATCTGAAAGAACTAAAGCAGCATTAGCTAGAATTAAGAATGAAGGTAAACCACTTGGTAATCTAACTAACCTTGATGTTGTTAGAGTAAGAGGTCATGCAACTATCAAGGCCAATGCTGATAGGTATGCGAAAGACATCAAAGATATAATTAAAGGAATTAAGTTATCTGGAGTTAATACTCTTCAAGGTATTGCTACAGCTCTTAATAATAGGGGTGTTAAAACTTATAATGACAGGGTTTGGTATCCTACAACAATAAAAAATGTCATGGAAAGGGCTTTACAATGAACAAAATATGGACTAAATATATAAGCAAGATGAACATAAAAGAAACATTATTGTTCTTGATGGAAGGTATAGCTTTCTTGTTATGCCTTGCTGCTATCTATTTTTTTGTCATAGTTGGATGTGCGATGGTAGATAGTTGTTACTATTACTATTTTCCTGGAGGGGGAGTTTGATGGGAGATAGTGGTAGAAAAACATCTTATAAAAGAAAAGAACTAGGAGGGAGTGTTATAGGCTCCCTCTTGGTTGATAGTTTCAAGACACCTAACCAAATCTTGAAGGATGCTCTACATGAGTATGAAGGGAAGGAGGCTATAAATGACATAGCTAACGAACCAAAGGTTATTGCTGGTAGAATGTTAGAACCAGTAATTTTAAAAATGTTCATGGATCGGTTGGAACCTTTTTGTCAAGATAAACAAAAGGTAAAGATGACTGTACCTAAAACAGCTCACTTGTATCAACTGAAAAATGGCAAACTCGGTAGCTCTTTAGATGGTATGTTACACATATCTCCAGGTAATTTAGAACTCTCTGATTATACAAATAAATCTTTTAGCTTAAAAAACAAAGTAGTATTAGAGTGTAAAAATTATTCTGGAGCTGCCGATGATGAACCTTATCCAGCTTATAAGTATCAGATACAACAAGCTCTACTTACAACTGGATGTGAGTATGGGATATTGGTTAGATTAGTAAAAGGGTGGCAACTTCAATGGTTTATCTACCCAAGAGATCATAGAATGGTTGATCAGATTATCAATGCTGGAAATGATTTTTGGGATAGGTTTGATGGTATCAAGAATGGTCATGATTATTGGTACCCACCAAAAGATACCAAAGAGGCTAGTGAAATATACAGATCTAATGGATCAAAAGAGATCCAAGATATGAGTACCCATAACAAGTTAGGTATATTGATTGAGCAATATGTATCTGCATCAACTGATGAGAAAGAGGCAAAGAAAAGAAAAGATGCTGCATCAATGTATATGAAAGAAATACTTGGTGGTCATGAGGTTGTTAAGTTTAATGACTATACAGTTAAGCATACAACAAATCAGAAAAAGAAAACTAAAACCATAACTATACCTGGTGAGTTCACTAGCTATAGAAGGTTTACAATAGAGGGAGGAAATAAATGAGTAAAGAAAAAGTAAGTTCAAATGTATATAAAAAGATCTTTGATGTACAACATGAGTGTTCATCAGTAATCAAGGATCCAAAGAAAGGGTTACAATACAAACCCCTGTCATACAATTCTGTAAATGCAGTTGTAAGACCAGCTTTGGAAAAAGCAAAACTAACTATTATACCATTTGTTAAATCACATGAGCAAGATGGAAATCAAACTAGATGTGTTATGGCAGCGAGAGTGGTTGATGTAGAGAGTGGACAACATATAGATGTAGGTGATTACTTTGGTTATGGTAATGATACCCAAGACAAAGGACCCGGTAAAGCTATGTCTTATGCATACAAATATCTTTTATTAAAACTTTTCTTATTAGATATATCTGATGAAGAGGATAGTGAGAAAGGTGATAACCAAAAGATTGTAACTAAAAACAAAGACAAGGAGTGGATGGACAAGTTTGAGAATGATTTATTAAAAGGTATAGACATTCTTTTTGAAGATCCACATTTAACAAATGCTGAGAAGGTTCATGAAATAATACAGCTCAAGGATAAATTTAGACCAGATTTTGAAAAGTTGTATGGTATGGATAAAGGTAAAGCGAACATGATAGCAGATAAAATAAATAAGAAAGTGAAGGAGCTAAAACCAAATGATGCTAACCCCAAATCAACTTAAAGTTTTTGACTTTATAAATAGTTATATAAAGCAAAAAAGGGTACCACCTACGATACGAGAGATAGCTCGTAAACAAGGGTGTGTACATTCGAACATCTGGAGGATCTTAAGAAACATAGAGCAGCGAGGATATATTAAGATCCATACCGGTAAATATAGAGGAATAGAGGTACTTAATGGCAATCGTATTCAAAAGTAGATTTAGAAAATGGTTTGTTAAGGAACTGATCAAAGCCTTCGATGGTGAGAATGATGTAGTAGTTATCACCTTTGATGAAAAGTATAATGAGAAGGGTGATCCAGTTCAAAAGTTCTATTCTGCCGATAACATAGACTTGGAGGTCATGCATAAAACTGCCACAATCCAAGTCAAACCTTTTGAGGAGTTATGGGTGAGAAAGAATAGAGAACGAGTAGAACACATTTTCTTAAAAGATCCAATAGAGAATAAGACTGGTAATTAAATAGTCTTTAATCGGCCATAGACCCCCTATTTTTTGCGATCTAGGGTCTTGGGGTACTTATCCCCTAGACATCTCTTTCCATGCTTTTCTGATGCGTTTTTGAGAGGATTTTGTAAAGACCGATAGTGGATACACATTGGTATCTCCATAGCCTATGTCATCTACATTCTGATAGGATGCAAAAGTTCTTACAAACTCGTTACCTTCCTCTTCAAACAAATCATATAGATATGCCTCGGTAACTATTCTTGCTGCCTTTAGTTTGTTAAACTCATAATCACTTTGTAACGCAGAGTTGCCACAAATATCTAACCACTCAACCTTTATCCATAGATGTCTTTTGTTATTGATCGTAACAGCTTTAGCCATTAGACCAACTCACCGATCCATTTACCATCCCGGTCAAGTAACATTGGGATAAGAACTGGCCATCCATTTATTATCATCCCGCAGCCGATTATAAATCTTAATCTAAATTGTCTTGAATAATTAAATGCCATGTGCTTTTGGTTTGTGAGACAACCAACTTGCATAGACCATACTAGATTATCTGGATTAGAAAAGTATTGTATGTTGAACTTACTATGAAAATGCCCCTGTGTTACATGTTTTCCATATTGCATAGCTAACTTTAAACCATCAGCAGATATACCATGAGTAAAGAAACACTCTTGTCCACTACTTAATTTTATATTGAGATCATCTACCCACTCCCATCCTTTACCTACCTCAAGAAAATCATTGTAAGATTTTAGATATGCTTTAGGCATACCATGTTTTAATGCTCTTCTATAAATTAATGATGAATGATTACTATGAAGTAGTATCATCTCTGGAAACATTCTCTCTAGTTCTTTAATATATCTTTTACTTATAGACAGCTCATCACCAGATGATGGAAGATCTGGATCTGTGTCATGGAAAGATAGTCCATGCTGGTCTAGTTCATCTCCGATATTTACAACAAGGTCTATATCTTTGTATTTTTTTTTGATAGCTTTTAGGAAATCAAAACTTTGTGGGTGATGATAAGGTATGTGAAGATCTGATATGACCAATACACACCCATATTTTTTAGATGCTTTCATTTGTTAGTCCAATAAATTCCTCTGCAAACCACTCACCTACATCAAAACCTGGACAATCGGCTTTGTTATCTGGATCTAAATCACAATGACCTACTACCTCTGCTTGAGGATAGATCATCATTAACACTCTTATAAGATCATGTAGTGCTGCCATTTGATTATTTGTAAAATTATTTTCTGATGTACCATCCTCTGCCATACCACCTACTAAACATATACCTACACTCTCCCAATTATGTTTAGCTACATGAGCTCCCGGTACTGATACATGTCTCCCTAGTTCTATGATTGGATTACGATCTCTAGTAATTACAAAATGATAACCTATGTCATCCCAATTTCTAGGTGGATCTGTATGCCACTTTCTTATCTCTGCTGCACCAATATCCATAGATGGTTTGGTTGCTGCACAATGGACTACAATATAATTTGTTTTATCTCTTAAATCTATTTTTCCATTCTTCATACTACTCTCCCTTGTATTATATTTTTATTTTAATATCAATTTTTTAATATGTTTATTTCCTAACTTATCAGTTTCTATCTCTGCATCTGATTTGATGCATTGATATTGCACATTACTACCACCCTTGAGCTGTCTCTCGGCTACTCTCTTACCTTTCAAACAATCACTCATAGCTGGTTGGATCCTGTGTTCTACGATCTCGTTATTGACTATTAATAAAAGGGCTACAATAGTTTCAATCATGATCCATTACCATTTGTATATTTAAGTTGTCTATTACTATCTTTTAGTTTCTCTACATCTTTTAATAATTTTTCTATTTGTTTTGTATGAAACTCAATATTAACTTTGTTAGTCATGTTCTGCTCTTGAGTTTGTTGTAACTTTTCTACTTGTTTATATAAGTCCTCAATCAACATGAATTGTTCACTATCTGCTGGAAGAGATCCTAATGTACCCCTTGGCCATCCTATTCTAAATTCAGTATTCTTTTCTAAATCACTCTCCATTAATTTTAGAGTGGTAGAATGTTGATTTAGTTTTTCTACAATACCAAAGTATGCCCAAGTACCAACAGCTACCATCGTGATTAACGATGCAACTGTTTTCATTGGCATTGATACATTAGTAGTTTCGCTTATCTTCATATTATTTATTGTTTATCTTCTTAAGTTTATCAAAAGATCTGGCTCCTGTTAATCCTAATAATGCAAACAAAGTAGTTGTTAAAACATCTGATGGTAGAGTTGGCAGCTCAACTACTTTACCACTCAATGCACAATACCAATTTGTTATAGGTATAACTAGGAACTGAAACATAAAAGCAAACACACATACCCAAGCAAGAGTTGGTCTCCATAACTTTTGTATCCATGCTAATCTTCCAGTTGCTTTTGCATCTTCTCTATTTATTTTTGCTTGTTCTTTATCTACATCTACTAAAGCCTTGACTAACTCTTTTTCAAGATCTGCTTTTTGTTGATGTAATTTATTTTTATCTGGTACCAAACTAACAGCTTTGTTAAGTATTGGTAGTAACGCACTCAATCCTTGTATCATGTTGATATTCCTTTCTCTTGTTTGACTTTAGTACATCCGAACTTAATGTATATGCCACTCATATTAACCTCATCTTGACCAATAGCTTTTGTAGTTTCTAATGATCTTTCATAACCAGTAATCATGCAGCCATAAGCATCTACAAATCTATCTTCATAAGAGATAGGTGGTAAACAATTACCCGCTACAGATGAGCATATCAATAATACTAAAGCATATTCCATTAAATAAATTTTCCAATTTTTAATGCTCCTATTATAATTGATAATACTCCTCCGATATAGAAGATCACTTTAAGACCACCTCTACCCATGGCCACTTGTTCTTTGAGCTGCACTATGTCTTTGGTATTTTGCTCTACATCTTTGTGGATGTGGTCCAGCTTTTGACTAATATGTTTTAGAGTTACACTCTGGACTGTTGCTTTCTTTGTAACTCTCCCCATGGCATAAGCTAGTATTGAAGGGAAACCCCTCTAATACGAGCCTCCTTTGAGCCAGATGCTTGATTAGCAAATTCTAATTTATATTTTAAACTTGTTCCAGCATTTGAAATTGTCAAATCATTTACTTTTGCCATCTTAATTCCAGATGCAAAGTCTGGCATAGCAACTAATGTAGCAGTTGAATAGTTAGAACCATTATCAGCAGAAAGTTTTAAAACTATATCTGTGTTTAATGCGTTAGTACCTGCTTGGTCTTGATAAGTAATAATAGCACCCATAGAAGATGTACTTGATGGTGCTGTAATTGCATTGCTTTCAAATGAACCTGTAGAAGAAAAAGTAGTTTCAGAATATGGCAATCCAGTAATTCTTGTCATATTTGCTCTATATCCTACATTGTTAAATTGTCTTGCAGCATTAGTTCTACCAAAAGCACAAGCCATTGCTAAATTTGCAGTAGAATTAAAATCACTTTCTGAAACTGTGTATTTTAAAACATCTGCAAAAGAAATATAAATTCTACCATTCATTCTTGCCATCTGAATTACTGTAGAAGCACTTGCAAGTTCACTTCCATTAATTGTAGTAAGATAAGTTTTTGTATTTCCACCAGAAACTTTTATAACTTTTACATCTCTTGTTTGACCACTAAAAGCCATAATGATACCTGAAAAAGTTCCTGCATTTTGAGTTAATAAAGCAGTATTTGAAATTCCTGTATAACTATCTAAAAGTCCAATTTCATAATATTCTGAATCTGCATTATTTCCTGTTCCACTTCCAACATCATTATTAACACCATCAAACCAAATTTTTCCATTACCAACAATTAATGCGTCAGCACTATCTGGTGTGTGTGGATAATCAGAACCATCACTTGAAGAAAGAAAATTATAGTTATAAGATGTTCCATTATATCCTAAATCGTTTCCTGTTCCATAAGTATCTCTAGTATTATCTGCTGACCATCTTGTATTTGAATCTCCAAAGTTAGTATCTGAACCACCAACATTAGAAGTTGCAGTTCCTGATGAAGTTGAACCTGTACTCATATATTCAGAATCATTTCTTAAAACATTGGTTAAATTTGTAATTCCTGTGCTGTCTTGAAAC
>CEOI01045632.1_pt1 | contig 15185 bp, 30 predicted proteins | sample 530351 | NCBI WGS metagenome assembly CEOI01 (sample SAMEA2619962, study PRJEB7988) | marine metagenome | biome: marine biome (ENVO:00000447); feature: deep chlorophyll maximum layer (ENVO:xxxxxxxx); material: "saline water (ENVO:00002010), including plankton (ENVO:xxxxxxxx)" | depth 17 m | reverse complement strand
ATAATACATATCCATAAAGTCTTTAGAAGAAGTTTCTATATCACCTCCTGTACCACCTATTACTGGAACACCATATTGAATATCACCATCCATGAAACATGCTTTGGATGACATGTATGCATTTAAAAGCTCTTTGAACTCACCTGCTTCTTCAAATATCATAACAGATAAACGCTCACCTTTAAATACTTCAGGATTACTCATTGTACGGCAGTGTATAGAAGATTGAAATCCACCTACATTCCACTTACCATCTCTGTCTTTCTTTTTATAACCAGACTTAAGTAAAGCATCTGCATCTTTTAATATAGAATGCCGAAAAATTCTTTCTTGATTAAATAAACCATTCTTTACTTTACCAAAGAAAGAGTCAGCTGTTACTTGTAAGCCTGCTGCTATACCTATTTCATTAAAAGGATAAAATGTAAACTCTTGAGCAAGTATACCAGAATTCATATAACTAAAGCCCTTATCACGAGCTTTAATTACAATCATTCCTTTTTCTTCGTCTTTACATGTTTCAAATAAATCGAAATACTCTTTGTCCATATCTCGATACCAAGGAGCAATAAGTGTTTTACGCCCACCTTTTTCGCCACTATTACCCAATATCTTATAAAAATTGAGATAGTAATAATGTTTACCTGATATAGCATCCATACCTCTTGGCTTATAGCCATTCTTGCACCTTTCAATCTGCTCATCCCAAAATTCTCTGTATGCAATGCTTTCCTGATTAAGGTCAGGTATTCCTTCATAAATTATAGGTTGGTATTTTTTTATATTACCCACTGTAAGACTGTTTCTTTTCTAGGTAGTTCATTTCAGCATCACCAGATATTTTAGTACGCTGACCTCTTCGCTCTATTGCGTCAAGTAATTTTTGTCTTGTAGATAATATTTTATCTATACCAATCATTACCTTTTGCATTTCATTAGCGTTTTCTTCTGTTATGGTAACAGTTTTAAGTAATGTGGTATACTCATTTATCTTTTCGTTGAAAGCTCGTAGCTGAGCATCTAAGGGGTCAAATTGTAACTCTTTATATTTTTTAATTGCGTTAGCAATTTTTTTATTTTTTTGACCCTTCCAATCGTAATCTTTAAAAACTTCACTACTTATTGCTCTGCTTCTTTCAGATTCAGTAAAATGTCTGTAGATACTGTCGTAGTCACAATACAAAGCCACCCAAAGCATACCTTTGTTTCCAAGTGTTTTTGTTTCTAAAACTTCTCTGAATTCTTCGACAGCATAAATTGAGTCATCCATAATGACTTTACCTGTCTTGTCTAAATTTACTAAGTACATTAATTTACTTTTAGCTCCGTTACCATCATCATAGTTGGGTGAGTGAATTCGTCTACACTTTCTTCGACCTTTTCACCATGCTCTGTACGATACCTATATAAATAAGTAGTCCTATTTCCACCAACCATAACATAACAATTGTTTACAACACTATAGCCCATATCTAAATAACTATCAAATACATCTATTTCGTTGTAACAAAAATATTTTTCGCCCATGTCAACGTAACCTTTAATAGTTCCGTCCTTGCTTTCACGAACAATTCCAAACTTACTTCTTGTCATAATACAAATATATACAAAAAAAGGGTAACCCGAAAGCTACCCTAATTCAACCAAACAAACATATTATATGTAAAGCAATTATTAAATCCTAATCGTATTGATTCAAAGAACCACCTTTTTTCATTTTCATTAAACTTTGTGCTTTCTTTTTAAGCCTCTCACTTAACAAACTAGTAAAATTAAAACCTTTGCTCTTACTTATAGTACCACTACCAGACCCTTTTCCATACAATGGGTCTTCCATAATTTTTTTTCTTTGTCCTGGGCCTGCTTTCTTGAAAGCTGCTGCTGTTTTATTTTTACCTGGCATATTAATCGTGTTGTATTAAACCACCTCTTTTCTTAACCATTCCAGAGGCTTTACGTTTCTTTTGGACATTCTTTAAACCTTTATAAGCCATAACAGCTGGTCCACCTATAACTGACACTGCTGTATCTAGAAATTTACGTGTATTACTACCTTTACTTAATAAAGGTTTAACTTTTGTAGTTTTTTTTGATTTACCAGGCATAATTTTTTTTTTATTATTTTTCAAATATACTGAAAAAATTTTTTATGTTTTTGTGAGTGCGATTGTCTTATAGTATACTGCCCCTACTACCTCCAAATTTTGTACACCCACCCCGTAATTGTGACGGAGAGTTTTCTTCTTCAACAACAGCTACACTAAGTAGCAACCCAACCATTAGGGTTTAAGTTAATGGATTTAATATTATTGACGTTATGGATTTATTATCTAAAGTTAATGGTATGTTAGGTTCTAAGGAACAAGCTAGTGCAGGGCATTCTGCAAGTGAGTTGTCATCAACTACAAGCGTAAAGCCTTACGGGTGGTTTGACAAATATCGTCAAGCTAACGTAGGCAACTACTCTCATGTTCGTTTGGAGAAAGCCGAACATCCTGAATATTGTGGTGCTGAAAAAGTACACAAGGTTGAGTTTGTTAAGTGCAAGCCTTCCCAAGGGAAAGTGTTTGTAACGTGGTTCTTTCCTGACCTTTCTACTATCGGTGTAGAGGGTCAACCAGACAGAGTTGTGACGCTTACTACAGAGGGTGCTATGCCTTCTATAGGTAGTGGTGCTTTGCGTAAAGCAATAGCTTGTCTTCGTGGTCTAAGACTTATTGAGGATGATGATGAAATGCTTCACCCAAACTTATTTACTTACATTGAAAGTGAAACAGGTTTGAGTATGGAGGATTTATCTAACCCTGATAAGTTTGACCCTAGTAGTAAAGACAACGTACGTCCTTACAAGATTCCAGGTCTTATCCTAAACATTGTGCAACACACAAGCGAAACGCTTTTAGTGTGGTTTCAAGAGAAAGGATTTGACCTCAAGGAATTGTCGGGTGTGACTCTAGACTGTAAACTTACTTCTAATAGAGGTAAGACTTACATCATGTCTAAGTCGGGTACGAAGAGTAAGCCTAAAGTTGCTAACAAAGTTAAGTCTCTTGACGAGATAGACGCTGTCGTTAGCTCTGAAGAGGACATAGACTTCTAGAACCTAACTACTGAGCAGGTGTGCCTTCGGGTGCACCTTTTCTCACTATCATCTAGTAAATACCCAGTAGTACTGCAGTAAATACCCAGTAGTTTTCTGTATTTGAGTGTGTGTGTGAACTACACCCTACACGCCTATATCGGCTACCTTTAGGTTGTTTTGGTCGATAGACTTGCGTTGTGCTTGCGCTAAGTACTTGATACTGAGTAGTATGTGGGTTGTTTTTTCTTCTTCCCATTCAGTTCCTTTTCTTCTGATTTGGGATTCTGCTCTATTTAGGAGATTGAGCAGTAATGCGTAGAGGCTTACGACATTTTGATTCGAAGTTACAACTTTTAATTTTAATAGTCAAGTGGATGCGTGGTAGTTTCTTATGTAATGTATTTATATTTAAGAGATTGCAATTTATCAACATGTATTAACAACCTCATCTGTTGGCCAAGATGGGCGGTATGATGCACCGTAAGCACCCAAGAAAGCAACCTCTAGGAACAATAAGTGTTGTGTGGTGACTAATAGGAAAGACTATATAAGCAGGTAGCTTGATGTAAAAACCATTTGGGTATCATATAGCCCAAACAGGTGAAATTCCTGTGGCAATATATGAGCCTGCTTATTTTTTTTATTCATTAACTAAACTAAATTGAAAGCTATGGCTGGATTAGTATTACCACGTAAAGAACGTGAAGAGCTTCGCAGAGAGCAAGCTATTGAACGCAACGCTGCGTATCAAGAACAAATTAGTACTGCAAGAGGTATAAGAGATTACATGCAAGAACCTCACAGAAGTTTAGGTACTAAACAAATGAAAAAACTTGAAGCTAAACTTAAAAAGTTAGAACGATGAGCAAGCTGCGTGAGTGCTGCATAAAGTGAAAAGTCCTAGCAGGGGTGCTAGGCAAAGTCAGTGTCAATGGTGGAGCTTAACGGCTCTGCCTATTGGCTTTTAATTAAATACACATGTTATGCCTGAGTATAATAACGAAAATATGAATTACATGAGCGCTAGAATAAACGCTATGGAATCTAAATTAATGCAAGTAAGAAATTTACTAAAAGAATATGAAGAAGAGTATATAACACACTCTCAATTTATAATCAAGTTAAGAGCTCTTATGTTCTATACTAATTAGTTGATTTTCTTCTTCCCCTACAGTTAGTTAAGTTGTGTTGCTAACTATAAAATACAATACACAATATACCTTTAATTTTTTTATTATGGCTACTAAAAGAACTACGCCTAAAAGAATCACACGTCTACCTTGGTCGGTAGAACACGTACAATTTTTAATTAATAATATGCACTTATCAAATGATGAGCTTGCTGCTAGACTTGGACGCACAAGACATGCGATTGAAAACAAGTTAAGTAAGATACGTAAGACTCATAACATTGATACAAAGAGTAATGCTATTGTTAACAAAGCTATGGAAAATACACAACCTAATGAAGGTTTTTATTTTGCTGAAGATAGCGGAGAAACTACTGATAATAAGCAGCTTAGCATGCTTCAAATTGATGATAATGTTTTTGAACAGAAATTTGAAGACAATCAAGTTGAGTATACAGTAACTTGGAAAGGTGCTAAGATAACCTTTAAAGCTTCTGGTATGTATATCGGTACTAATGGTTTACCAAAATTTGTCTTGGAAGAATAGTAGCCATGGGTAGAATGAAAGACAAATTCATTGAAGAGCAAGAGCGCATAGCTCTTGACTCTTTATATGATGCCAAATACTATGAAGTACAAGATGAACAATACGAAGAAGAACTTAAACTTCGTTCACTCGCAGAAAATGAGTTAATTTCTGACGAAGAAAATGAATTTATAACTCAATACTCTCAAAAAAATAAATCAAAAACTATTAAAAGTAAAAAGAAATGTGTGGAATAGTTGCATATATAGGAGAAGGTGCTAACATGAACAAATTAATGTTTATGATGCACGACAATGATAATAGAGGCGGACACTCAGCTGGTTTGTATACAGATGGAAAAATATACAAATGCTTAGATGACTCTCCTAACCTTTTATCATTAATGGATGAAACAAAATCACAATTGTTTATAGGTCATACTAGGTATGGAACTCATGGTGCTAAAACCGCTGAGAACACACACCCTTATACTTACGGTAAATACGTTGGTGTACACAATGGTGTGTTAGACAATTTTGAAGATGTTTTATTTGACCACGAGTTAGATGACGTAGATGTTGATTCAAAAGCAATATATAGCGTACTTAAAAAGACTGATGACTATGCTACTTTAGGTTCTTTTGGTGGTACAATTAACGCTGTATTTACTCAAAGCGATGGTCAACTTTATGTATATCGTAGAAATAATCCTTTGTTTAGATACAGAGATGAAACTGGTATATACTTTAGTTCAAGACGTGAATGTTTAGATATTTTATTTGACGAAAATAAAGTTAAAGAAGTAACTAAGGATAAGTTATTTATATACTCTCCTACTGGTGAGCTTGTTGACTCTGTTAAAATACCTGTTACAGCTATAACGAAAGTTAATAGCAAAAATTGGTACGAGTATGGAGATTACATGGGAAACGGTACGGCTTCAATCAAATCTTCGTGGACTGAAGCAGAAGAGAATACATGGAATAGGTCTTTTAACGTACTAGATACAAATAGTTTACCTGAACCTTATACTGAAGATTATTATAACTGTATGTCACAAGGATTTGAATCAGTTAATGAAATGTTTAAAAACATGAAAGAGTTTAATTCTATTGACGAAAAAGATATAGAAAAAATACAAATGTTTTTAGATTTAGTCGAACAAGAAATTTACGTGTAATATGTTAGAAAAACTACTTATACTCTGCGCAGATTCAGAATTTGCTAATGAGTTATCTCAAGCTGTAGAAAACCTTGAGAGTCGTAAAGGAAAAAGTCCTGATATTGAAGAACTTAAGTGTATAATAGATAATACCATTAAGTTATGCCAACAAATACCTTAGATTTATTCGTAGAAGAAAGAAGACAAGAAATTGTATTAACATCTGTACGAGATTATACAGATGAATTTGTTGAAGTTCCGCCTATAGATTTATCAAGCTTTACTCAAACAGAATTCGAAAGAATTAAAATACTTATCGGTTGTAATTTTAATATAGAGTTTGAAGCGTTTGGCGTTACAAGAGAAAGGTCTTTACTTGAATGGTTAAGATTTAGAAGTCCTAGAGAACATCCAGACAAAGAGTTAATAATTAAGTATCTTAAAATATTAGAACAAAACTATATACTATACTGCGTTATAGCAGAAGGTTTTGTTTTGTTCAATGATACTTATGATAATGATGTTTATTGTGTCTTAGAACCTGATGAAAGTTTTAATGGTTCAGGTGTAAGATTGTGTGCTGAACAAACCTGCTGCAATTATGTATGGACAGGTAGATATGAAGAAGGTTATTCTACAAGTGAAGACTATATATGTTATAACGACGAATATTATATAGATTCAGAAGTTGCAGAAATGCATGGAATTGTTTATAGAGACTGTTGTGATGAATATGTTCATGAAGATACAGACTATTGTTGTAGCTATAACACAACAGGAGAAACTTTTGATTCAGCTTTTACAGATATTTACACAAGAGAAGCATTTGTAGACTTTACGAAAACATCTGGTATGAAATATACTTTTGGAGTTGAATTAGAAACTTCTTTCTCTAAAGACGTTCCTTATACACCAAACATAAACATGAAAGCTGTCTATGACGGTTCAACTGATGGTCATGAATTCGTTTCAGGTGTACTGCATGGTAATAAAGGCATAAAAACTATTAGAGAAATGTGTGACTACTTAAATGAACACAACGCTAAAGTAGATAGAAAGTGTGGTGTTCATGTTCATATAGGTGGTGCTTCTTTTAATCGTAGATTTTCTATTATGGTAGCTAGGTTGTGTAAAGAAATAGAATCTGATTTATACGCTATGTTACCTCAATCTAGGAATGATAATACTTATTGTAGAAAACTACCTAATTATGTTTCAGAATTAAACTTTAGAAATTATAGAGATAATCTTGGTAAGTTAATTATGAACATGGTTATAGATAGGACATACAATAAGAAGAAAAACCATCCTGGTGGTCACTACAATAGCCAAAGATATTATTGGTTAAATATGACTAATTATTCTTGTGCAACAGGACCTGATACAATTGAATTTCGTAATCATAGTGGTACACTAGACTTTAATAAAATCTATAATTGGATTTTAATATGTATGTCTATTGTAAAATTTGCTGAAAACCAACAACGACGTATATGGAATTGTGGTTTGAGTGATAAGCATAGAATAACTTTAAAAGATGTTCTTAAATACTCGCTTAACAGCAAAGATTTTGAAAAGGTTTGGCTTTATGTAAAAGCTAGAGCCTCTAGATTTGGAGTTAAACTTTAATATATAAGGTAAGAAGAGGTAGTGTACCTTCTTTTAAGACCGTCTCACTAGTGCGAGCCTGACGAATTGGACGTGCGCCTTATATATTTTTATACAAAATTATGGATATAGAAAAAATTAAAAAAGAATTAGAATTTATTGAAAAAACAGCTAAAGATATTACTGCTATGTACATTAATTATTGCGGTGAATATTTACCTGATGAAGACAATGAACTTTTAATTTCTATAACTAAACTTAAAAAACTTTTAGAAGATGACTAAACAAGAATTTTTAGAATATGGTCAGTTAAACTTTACCGTTAGCAAAGTTAGAATGCATACATATAATACATTGCATGCAGATGACTATGCAGAAACACCATTCTTTGCTACTGTTAATGACCAAACAGGTCAAGCATTAGGACCAGTGCGTAAACAATATACAGTAATACAGAATGAAGATTTATTAAATACTATACTTGATAAACTTGAAGATGGTTCTTACAACTTAGATGAATCTAGATGCGGTTCATTTGCTGGAGGTAAAAAAATATACTTTTTTATTAAGCTAAATAGTTATGATGTATTTGGTGATGACAAGATAGATAAGTATCTTTATGCACTCTCTTCACATGATGGTAGTCAAAAACTAGTGTTTGGTATTAGTACTAGAATGCACAGTTGTGCAAATATGTTTTCTATATTAATGTCCAATAAAGATAATGTTCATGTTATCAAACACACTAAGCAAGTAGAGCAAATTAATACAGATAAGATTAATGAAATGATTAATCGAAACATGTCTGGCTTAAAGAAACTATACACAAAACTTATTGATGCTTCTCCAAGTTCAGAGTTAATAGAAAAAACTGCTGATATTATAGCTAGCTCTAAGCTTAAGAAAATTCCAAGAAAGACTGCTGAAAGAAGAAAGGAATTAATGGAGTGTATCAAAATGGAAATGGACAACAAAGGTCATACACATTTTGGTTTATTCAATGGAGTAACTAATTACTTAACACATAAGTATAAAACTAATTGGTCAGCTGATTATGAAATGCTTGCAGGTAATTCAAATAAATATTCAAACAAAGTACTTAACCTTTTAGTTAAAGACTTAATAGACAAAGGCATAAGCCTTAATTAATTATGAGTAGAGATGAGGTAGAAAAGGCGTTGCTTGCTAAGTTAATGCAAAAAAAGGATTACTATTATACTTTCTTTACAGTCCTGGATACAGACTTGTTTGAAAGTTTGTTACATAAGGAAGTGTTTAGTGTAATAGATACGCTGTACCAGCAAGGGGAATCGTTTGATATAATTAAAGCTGATAAAATTTCAAACTTAAATGCATTTAATATGCAGTTTGAAATAGCAAAAATTATGTCATTCGAGTCCTACTATATGCCATTTGAAAGTTGTGTCGAATACCTCATAAACGAAAAGAAACTAGTTAAGTTTAAAAATCTAATTATAGATTTAAGTAAGAGATGTGGTGAAGAAGACATCAACAGTCTTATTGAATATTCTGTCGAGAAGCTTGGGAGTATTGGTGAACACAATGACTCTGGGCTTCCTGACATGAATCATCAGCTTGAAGGTTTCTTATATGAGGTACATGAAAACTGCAAGAAAGAAGGTATTACAGGTATAACTAGTGGTTATAAATCTATAGATGAACACACTAATGGTTGGAAGAATCAAGACTTAATTATAGTCGGTGGTGCATCATCTATGGGTAAGACTAGTTTATCTTTAAACCTTGCATTAAACGCAGCTAAATCTGATATACCTACTGTAGTATTTTCGTATGAGATGTCAGTTAATCAATTACTAACTAGAGTTGTTAGTTCAGAATCCTATGTAGAAAACAAATCTATATCTTCAGGTGAGTTGTCTAAAGAAGATTACGATAGAGTAATTGATTATTCTAATAAAGTTAAATCATTACCTATGTATATAGACGAGTGTTCTAACACAAGTCTAAGGTATTTAATTAACAGAATTAGAAGATATGTTGTTAGCAAAAAAGTAAAGCTTGTAATGATTGACTACTTACAGTTAGTTAACAATTTCAACAAAGGTAGAAGTCGTGAGCAAGAGGTGTCTCAAATTGCTAGAGCTTTAAAGAATGTAGCTAAAGAATTAGACATATGCGTTATGGCTTTATCTCAGCTTTCACGTAATGTACAAAACAGAGCAGGCTGTCGCCCTTGTCTTGCTGACCTTAGAGAGTCTGGCGAAATAGAACAAGCAGCTGATACTGTTGTATTTGTTTATAGACCTGAATATTATGGTATAGAATCTGATGAGAATGGTAACAGCACAATAGGTAAAGCTGAAATCATTTTTGCTAAAGGTCGTAACATAGGTATAGGTAGTGTCAATTTGGATTTCAACAATAAATTTACTAAATTTGTTGAAAGTTCTAGTGATAATAGTTTCTTTACAGTAGATGAATTATAAACAAATTATAAGAAAAGTAAGTGAACAAACTAACGTACCTATCTACGCAGTAGAAAGTATTGTAAATAAAACTTTTAAAAGCATAAAAGAATTGCTAACTAAAGAAAACAATATAATGCTGCGTGGGTACTTTAAGTTTGTTACATCGAAAAGAAAGCACTACAAAAAACCTGATAAATTAAAAGTAGAACAGATAATTAAATTACCAACTAAAAAATGAAATCAAACAAACTTATAGCAGAATTTATGGGATGTGAGATAATCCATAATGGTAATATGGTAGCCTTTCCTGACGAGAGGGTAGAAGACGTGGGGCTTATCTCAAACAATAGAAGTTTGATGGACTTGCATTACCACACCTCTTGGGATTGGTTAAGACCCGTAGTACTAAAGATAGAGCAAGATTGTGAAGGAGTACCACAAGAAATGCTTAACATTAGTTTATATAGTGATATAGACGAGGTGTACGAATCAGTAGTAGAATTTATTAAAAATCAAAACAAAAAATGAAACCAAACATTATTGTAGTAGGAAAGAGTGGCTCAGGTAAGTCATCATCCTTAAGGAATTTAGACCCTAACACAACTGCGGTATTAAATACAGAACGTAAACAACTACCATTTAAAGGTGCTAATAAGTTTAAGAACGTAGCAGTTCCTAACTTATCTACATTTAACTCTGCTATAGAGAAAGCTATGGCCTCTGATGAGATTAAAACTATAGTAGTAGAATCGTTTACTAGTTTAATAGAAATGATATATAGAGAAGCTGATATTAGATTTAAAGGCTTTGATGTGTGGTCATTCTATAATAAAGAAATAGATAGGATACTAAACCTTTCCAAGAATACAGACAAGTATATTATATACTTAGCTATTGATGGTGCTTACGACAGCGATTCAGGAGTACAAGAAAGATTTGTTGCTGTTGACGGGAACAGATGGAAGAAGCGTGTCGAAAAAGAATTTGTATGCTGTTTATTTACAGACAACTACTATGGAGATGGAGGAACTAAGTTTAGATTTAGAACACAATCCAATGGAAGCGACTCTGCGAAAAGCCCGATGGGTATGTTCGAAGATTTGTATATAGAAAACGACCTTGCACAGGTCATTGAAAAGTGCGAAGAGTATTATAACTAACCAAAAAAAACAAAAAGAAATGTTTGAAAACATGAATTCAGTAGTGCTAGAAGAAAAGTCTTCTTACTTAAAAGAAGGTGCTTATCTAGTAAAAGTAAAAAGCGTAAAATCTTCTGATAAAGAACCTAAGAAACCGAAGATACCATACGTAGAATTTACAGTAGAAGCAGCCAATGGCTCTATTGCAAAATTAAAATTCTTAGGTAGCGATTCACAAACTTCAGAAAAAGCTAAAGAAATAAGGGTTAAGATATTTAAGCAGTTCTTACACAATTGTGGAGTACGTGAGTTTAATGATTGGATAGCGTCTTGTAAAGAAGCTGTAGGTAAGAAAGTAAATGTTTGTTTATCTAAGCGTGAGTACTGGACTAATAATTCAGATGGTAAGCCTGAGATTAGACACGTCATAGAGTATAAGTTTTCTAATCCTGAAAACAAACCTATTACGTTTGATGTAAAGTATAACAAAGGTTTATCACAAACAGATATGCGTGCGTATAATGAAGCTTGTAAGTTTGCTAATACTGCTGACTCAGAAGCTCCTAACGATATGCCATTCTAATATATAATAAAGTAGTAGCCCAGGGAACTGGCCTTCGGCCCGATGGGCTGCTGCTTGTTATTATGAAGCATTCAGCAAAAATATTACACAATCAAATAATATTTACAGATAAGTACAAACTTGATGATTACCTTAAAAGTTTAGAAGGAGAGTCAGTAGTAGTTAGCATAACTAAAAATGTACCTAGAAGTACAAACTTAAATAAATATTATTGGAGTGTTGTTGTTTCATTACCAGCAAAATCTTTAGGTTACGAGAAAGAAGAAATGCATAATGTATTTAAAGAAAAATTCTTGTACAAAAAAGAAATAGTAAATGGTGAATGGATGAAAATTATAAGAAGTACAACTAGAATATCAAGCAAAGAAATGATAACATACATAGACCAAATCAAAAGGTTTTGTATAGAAGAGCTTGGTGTTTATATACCTGACCCAAATGAGTAAAGAAATATTTATACCAGGTAATGTTAGTTCTAGTAAGAATGGAAAGCAATGGACGGGCAAGTATCTTATACACAGCAAGTCAACAAGAAACTATATTAAAGCTAGTAAATCTTTTTATATAGAAAACAAAGAAAAGTTTATAGAGCTTATTGGTGAAAATCCTAAGCTACCTATAATAGTTGACTTTTATTTCATAAGAAACAGCAAACGTAAGTTCGATTATATTAATCCTGCACAAACAGTACAAGACCTTATGGTTGAGTATGGTTGGATTGATGATGACAACTGCGATATTATTATACCACATTTTAGTGGGTATCATGTAGATAAAGAAAAAGCAGGAGTAATTATTAAAGTCTTAAAATGAAATTAGATAACAACGGTATTATTACAAACGAAAATTACTTTCAAGATAGAGAGTATATATCAGCTAGTATGGTAAAGCAGGCCCTTCAAGGAAGCAAAAAGCAATTCGATTATGCTATGCAACAAAGTGTAGAAACCGAAGCAATGCTTGTAGGGTCTGCATTCCATGCTATGATGTTAGAGCCAGAAGAGTTTAAAAAACTATACGCTTTCGAACCTGATATGGACAGGAGAACTAAAGCAGGTAAAGCGTATATAACAGATTGGAAGGAAGCAAATAAAGATGTGCCCTACCACGTACCAGGTAAGTATGAAAACATGCTTATTAATATGCAGGAAAGTTTAAGCAATCATCCTAGATATAAAGAGCTAGTGTTGCAGGAAAATGGTGAGTTTGAAAAAATAAATCTATTTGAATTAGAAGGTGCAAAATGTAAATCTAAAGTAGATTACTATAACACAAAAGAAAACTATATAGTAGATATTAAAACTTGCAAGTCTATAGATATAGAAAGTATTCTAGAGTCTATTAAGAAATATTCATATGGAGTTCAAGCTGCATTTTATTTAGATGGAATGAAAGCACACAAATTCTATTTTGTATTTATAGAAAAGAAAGCTCCTTATGATGTTGTAGTAGTAGACTTTAATTCATTAGAAGATGGTAGAAAAGCCTACAAAGCTGGTATATCAAACATTCAATCTTTTAATGAGATAGAAGAAGCAGGTCAAGATAGTTATAGTATGTTTAACCGTATAATACAAATCTAATGAGTGAAATTGTTTTTGTATATGGAACTTTAAAAAGAGGTAAAGCTAATAATATTTTGATGTTAGGCTCTGAGTATTTAGGGCTTGGGGTTACTAAAAATAAGTACGCTATGTACGAAGCTGGTATACCCTACGTTTCTGAATCTTTAGAAAATACAAATATTGTTGGAGAGGTCTATAAAGTAGATAGGCATACACTTAAATCTTTAGATAACCTAGAGTGTCATCCTGTTTGGTATAAAAGAAAAAAAGTAGATATACTATTTATTAAAGACCATGTAGCAAACTACGAAGATGAAGATATAAATACAATATCTGCTTGGCTTTATTTCAATGAAGAAATACCAGAAAATGCATCTATAAACAATACAGGTATTTTTGAAATGCCTGAAGAGTTGTATAACAAATACTTAAAATAAGAAATGGTAACACTTAAAGAAATATTAGAAACTGTTTCGTTAGTGTGTAAAATTTCTGTAACAAACTTGCGTTCAAAAAAAAGGTACAGAATCTTTAGCGAAGCTAGGGGTTTGTACTTTTTGTTCGCAAGAAATTTTACTAATTGTGGTGTACAAGAAATATCAAAGTATGTAAATAGACATCATGCTACTTGCATACACTATTGTAAAATTACACCTCAACTTTTAAAGTATGATAAGAAATACAGAATTACATACGGTGAAATAGAAAGTAAGTTAAACAAAATTGCACGTGAATCTAAAGATGAAAATGAAGATATGCTTAAACAGATTAACATTCAAATTGCGCAACTACTCAAGGAAAAAGAAAGAATTGTGTCTTCAAAAGAAAGTACATAAAATATCTAGTGAAGAAATTTGTATAGGGAATGACATAGAAATAATAAACAATCCTAAATACAATTTATATTTACATAACAGACTTAAGTATAAATACGGACACAAAACCAATGGTTGTGAAATAGAAATAACTGAAGTTAAACCAATTAGTGAGCATGGATACTCACTACAAAAATTTTAAAAAAATGATTAAACTAGTACTTGGAACAGTAATATTAATTGTAACTTATATTGCATACTTAATATTCAAAGATGTAAACGAAAAAAAGAAACACGATGGACTTTATAAACCAAATTCTAAAAAGTTTAAAAAAGAGAACGCAAAACCTAAAGCTAATACAACGGTATCTAAAAATAAAACACCGAATAAACGTAGGTCAATTAGCTCTAAAAAGAAGGCTCTCAAAAATAAAAACTAATGAGTAAAACTAAAAGACAATCTATAGTAAAGATGAGGAAGGAAAAGCGTAAAGCATTTAATGCCGAAGTAATGCCTGAATTATTAAAGCTTATAGAAGAAGCTAAAGAAAAAGAAAATGGTAAATCATAAAAAACTTTACTGTACATTCTTTAACTTAGATGTAAGTGACCTGATTCTATGTACCAGTTGTGGGAAAGTTGCCGTAGACATTCATCATATAGATGCGCGTGGTATGGGCGGTTCTCATAAAGACTATATAGAAAACCTTGTAGCACTATGTAGGAAATGTCATGATAAGGCTGAGAGTAGTCGTTCATTTAACAAGCACGTTAGAGTTAAACATTTACAAAAAGTAATTATGAAGCTACAGGACTAATCATCCTGTAGTTTTTTTACAATCGCTATATATATAAACGGTATGAAAATCTGCAATTCTTGTTGGTTGTAATTTTCATCTGGCTCAAATGTTCTTAAACCTAAAAGCACACCCCAATATGAGCCTAACTCAAATATATAATCTTTGTATGTTATTTGTAATATCGTAGTCATATAATTTAGTTAAATGGTACATTGTAATAATACTCACACTGCATACCATTTTTCTTATGCCATATAAAAGCATGGGCTCGTTTAACTGTAGATAGGTATCCACTATCATCATGCCATTGGTCAGTTGGCGACAT
>CEOI01000440.1_pt1 | contig 15256 bp, 30 predicted proteins | sample 530351 | NCBI WGS metagenome assembly CEOI01 (sample SAMEA2619962, study PRJEB7988) | marine metagenome | biome: marine biome (ENVO:00000447); feature: deep chlorophyll maximum layer (ENVO:xxxxxxxx); material: "saline water (ENVO:00002010), including plankton (ENVO:xxxxxxxx)" | depth 17 m | reverse complement strand
GTTGCGATACCTACATTTGGTCTTCTATGGAAGTTTAGAATATTTGTACAACCATAACCTGCACCACCTTGTTCCAGATATACACTTTCAATACTTCCAAGAACAAGGGGTTCCAGTGTTGGATTTGTAATTGCAGTTGAACCAATACCAGAAAGAGTCTCTACTTTAATTTCAATAGGTGGATACTTAATTGTATGAGTGCCTGCACCTACACCAGAAATCCTAGCAAACTTACCTGCTTTAAAATCACTATCATCTCTAGTTGTACCAATACCAGCATCAGTTAACTTAAATCTTGCACTATCAAGTCTAGTTACAAAATATTCAGTTGTAGTTGATAGACCTTGTGCAGCAGTTGATGAGAATTCATATCTTACAATTTCACCAGTTCTAAATGCATGGTTAGGTGCATAGAAGTAATCATCAGATGTACTAATACCAGTTTGAATATCACCCTCAGTTGGTCTAGCAGGAACTCTGATTCTTTTGTTAGAGTATCCTTCACCAGAGTTCTTAACGTAAATCCTAGTAATAGTGTTTTTGCCTTTCAGAGTTTTGAAAGAATGGAAACCATTACTTACCGATCCGATATTTACCGTATTAATACCAGAAACAGCATCAGATCTGCTGGAGTGTAAGGAGATAGTTTTGTTGTCAATAGGTCTCGCAAAGTACGAAGATTTATCTACAATACCACCAACAGCAACGTTATTATTGGATTCATAAATGACTTCTTCACCAAGTTCAAAGTTGTGTGGATCTGGAAAATCAATAGTATCGGAAGCAACATTAACTCCATTACCATCAGCTTTGAAAGAGGATACAATTCTTCCTTTAACAAAGTTAGATTCGAGAACTGCACCTACACCATTACCACCCGATACAGTAATCTTTGGTTTTTCTTGATAACCAATACCAGGACTGATTAACTTAACTTCTTTAAATGATCCAGTAACATTTGCAAATGCAATAGCTCCACTACCAGCTTGATCCTGAATAATCAATGGAGGTCCATTAATTACATCAAAATCCTTACCAGCATTAGTTACTTCAATAGAATCAATTTGACCGAAGAAAATTTCCTCATCAAAAACTGATGCTGGATACAATTCAACACCATTAACAAGAATACCTACAGCTTTGTTATCTGTTTTTCTCTGGGAGGGATCATCGAAGAAATTTTCCTGTTTATAGTATGGGAACTTTCTTAATAATTTCTGGTTCTTTGCATTCTGATCTTCCCAACCACTCTTATAAACATATTGACCTGGAAGATCTCTAGAAACATCAATATACTGTCCAGCAAATACGTCAGACGCACTATAAGAAAGTTGGAAGTCAAAGTCATTGATATTAGTTACAAAATAAACACCAGTAGATAATCCACTGTTGTAACTATTATTCCAATAAATTTTATCTCCAGTAACAAAGTTATGTCTAAACGGTGTGGTTGGACTTAATGGGTCTACCGATTTAATAATATTTGTAGTTCCACCAGTTGTGCCTGCTTGTGGTGGATCAGTTTTAATGAATACTTTATTGTCAGTAGCAAAGATTGGATAGTTTGGAACACCACCAGATGTAACGTAGAAACTTTGTTCATCATTATCAAGATAACTATTCTGAATACCTACAGGTACGTTTTCTAAACCTGGGAAGTAATTGGCATTGTGAGATGCCTTAACGATGATCTTCTCAACTCTATCAATGTTGGAAGGAACAGCACCACTGGTCTGAACAATAATCTTGTTGGAAGATCTATTAGTTTCTGTACCAGTTGCATATTCAATATCCTTAATCTGAGCTCTTACCTTTTCATTCCTAGCATTAATCAAAAATAGTTCTTCGTCAATAAAGAACACGACAGAATCAAACAGTTCAACTCTAAATGTGTTAATGTTTTGCTGTGTGAGATCCTTAATGACGTGTTTCGTCGGAATATTATAAATCCAAGGTTCAAACTTAGGATCATCACCAAGATCAAATCCAAAAGATGAAAGATTTAAAGTATCATCAATTCGAATATTAGATGTATCTGTAAAATCAACATTATTGATAACATTAACGAATCTGAACTGAACTAGAGAAGTCTGTCCTAATCCAGCGTAGGCATACGCCAATTTGTCCTCAGAAACGTCTGCACCGAACAAAAGGTTAGTTGTGATACCTGTGACACCTAAAAACTGATTACTAGTCTTATCGGCGTACTCAACAGTGATGAAATCTGAAATTGGTGTTGGTTTCAGAAGCAAACTACCAGTTCTACCAAATCCAATTGTAGAATCAACCAGAATATTATCAGCACCAGCAGTAACAGCTTCTAAAACTTTAGTTTTACCTGGAACTGAGAAAGTACCACTGAAAGAACCCGAATCAAGGGAAATTTCATAAAAATCTTTGTCATTAATAGGTCGGTATTCAATATTATAGATTGAAGCGCTAACAGTACCGACTCCAACAATGTCTTGGTTTAAAAAATTACCTTTAGTCTCAATAGCGTCTCCGCCAAAGAGTTTTTCGACCAAAACATTACGAGTTTTGAAATAATTGTTTGAAGAGGGGACTAAAGTGTATTCGGAAGGTTTAATAATCTCAATATCTTCACCATAAAGCAATTTGAACATTACTTTATAGGAAGTATCCGTTCCTTTAGCACTATAAAAGTCTTTTGCTCTTGTTAGAATAGTAGAAAGGTTTACACCTTCGGTAAAATCTCTGTTTTCGAATCCTGGCAAGAATTCAGACTTAAATTTAGTAAAAAACTCTTGTAAAAAGAGATTACTTAAATTAAAGACGTATTTTGGATCAGTAACACTACCAACAGTGTGGTCATCAGCATCAGTGAGAGAAAATTGTAAAAATTCCGATTGAATGTCTTGTTGGATTTGGTCAATTCCAGAAAATCCTCTAAAACACTCCTCAAAAGAGTTGAGAATGATTGCAATAGGAATTTGTCCACCTACGCCAAGTGATTTTTGACTTGCATAGATGAATTTATCACCAACCGCACCAACAGTAGTGCCTGCAGGGAAATATGTACCTGCAGAAATAGACATACCAACTTCAATATTGCTGGTATCTTCCATTTCGATAATATTCGACTGATTTGCGAAATTACCGACTCGTGTAGCAACTACTTTGTTCTCAATTCTCTTTTTATAGACAATAATCTCATTATCAATCTTCAGGAGACCAAATTTATCAGGCCAACCTGCAGTAGATAGTACCTTAATAGATGTTTGACCAGAAGTGATCGTTTCCGTAAGTGCAGTATAGGGAATTAACGACTCCCTATTAAAAGCTGGGATCTGTCTATACTTTGGAAGGTTTGTGGCAAGGTCTACCGTACCAGATTGGTGTTCTACCGACGCATAATAACTTTCCAGAAACTCTTTGAAGAAAGGAGACTCTTCATTGAGAAATTCTGGAATCTGAGACTCAACAATATTGCTAAATTTGACTCTCTTGATCTCGGATTTAGATTGACTCATTTATCTGGTATACGATCCGTTTAAGAAGCTGGAAGTTGTAATGTATTGTGTAGCAGAAGTGTTTTCACCAGAGGTAACAACGTCCTGAATGGTGCTGACTCTACTATTTCCAATATCAACCTGTAAATACAGGTCTTTAAGTGCAATGATATCGTTAGATTCTGGAACTGCTTCGATTTGAACGAATCCAGAAGCTAAATCAGTACCCGTTATATTTACCACATCTAAAAGAACCTCTCCTTCGTCGTACTTCACAATGCCTGCATTGTTTTTGACGATGATTGGAGTGTTATTTTCCAGTTTAAAGAATACTAGTCTTCCTCTAGTCAAAGTTTGTGGAACATCACCAATGTAAATGGTTCCAGAAACACCATCAATGTTAAATCCAGAAGATTTGATGCTATAACCAGTTCTCTTTTGATGGAACTTGTTACCAAAACACAATTCGTAAGTTGCAAACGTGTTTAATTCAGGAATCAGATCTCTCCTAATACGAACTTTAGTAATATTGGATGTAACACCCTTATCACTATCATCAATCAATCCAACAACCTTAGAATATTTAAATCTCCCACCAAAACTGTTAATGTCAGCAGATTGAGCATATGCATTAAGCGTGTTAATCACTTTCGTTCTCAATCCAACAGAATCAGCAACAACGTTTGCGTTATAATAAACAGAAGAATCAACTTCAACATAGAGATATTGAAGATCAACCAATTCTGGTTTGATTCCAGCAATAGAATACTGTTTTAACTGTCTCAAAATACCATCTTTTGTAATTTGAGAAAGATAACTACCATTTTTAGGTTTTACCGAGATAAAAACCTTTCCGAATTCAGGAGGATCCAATTCTTCCCCGCCATATGCGGTCACAGTCTCCACGTTTGAGTAGATTAGGGGAATGATACTCTTATAATCATTAGCAGTGACTGCACGGTACTGGGCTGCGTACACACGAGGCGCCAGATACTTGATAGAGTCAATGGATTCTACAAAATCTCCCCCATTAGAACTGTCATTAGTGGTAATAAGAGAAACACCACTAGTAATTGTTGCTCCCTGATCGTCTTTTAAGACTCCAGCGAAGGAGAAGTTAGCTGAACCATTACCATCTCTACCATTTGTAACAATATAACTTACATCAATGGTAGAATTAGCGGGTGGTTTCTTGCCAAGGATGTTATCACCGAAGAGAATTTCGTATTTTTCGTCTTCAATCTCTTGAACAAGGAATAATTTGGAGGTTGCATCCACATTTAGGATGTTTGAATACTTCTGATAGGTTTCAGAAGTAGTAGAATTCACTCTAACTCGGATAGACTCGACATCAACGTTCGAGTTAGGTACAATATAACGCTGATTTGGTAAAGAGTAGTCAACTCCGAATGATTTGGTGAGGTAGATTCCTTCATAAACACTAATTTGATCAAAAATTGCGAGGTTTTGGTCGTTTACAGCGACAACAAAGTCCTCGGGAATGGAAAAAACGTAACTTCCACTCTGAACGTTACCCAAAACAACCGTTCCAGCCTTCAATGTAACAGTTCTAGTTTCATTTGTACCCAAATCTACCGTAAAACTGATAACAGCTTCTGCAGATCTAGAGGATCTTGGGACATAACCAATGTTTCTTGCAAGTGAAACGACATTTTCACGCAAAGTAGCGCTGTCAAGGAACACTTCATTGACTGCCATGTTAGTATTGTAGGCAGTAATGTAAGTATTATACGCAAGAATGTCAATTAGGACCGAAAAGTTTGATCCATCGAAGTCAAAATCGGAAAAATCCGTGTTAGTTCGAAGGAAATCCTTTACTTGATCCCTAATTCCATTAAAATCTAGGTTTGTAAATTGATTAAACGCCATTATACTCTAGTTGGCTGGAGGAGGAACTCGATATTTTGAGTGGGAAAGGGTAAACCCACTATGTCATAACGTATATTTACTAACATTTCATTAGAATCCATAGGATATGACACCAAAACTTCACTAGTTTCAATCCTAGGTTCGTAGTTTTCAAGTAAAACCCTTATTTCTGTCTCAACTGACGCAGCAATTTCAGGTGTTTGGTTCTCAAACATCTGATTTTCTACGTTTGCACCCAAAATTGGTTGGAAAAAACGTTCGCCCATACGAGTACGAACAAGGTTTACCACTGCTCTCTTGATCGCATCATCATTTTTTAACGGCATAATGTCGTTAGTGACTGGATGGCGACGAAAAGTTAAGCTTATATCCTTAAATGTCCTCGAAATTGTAGATCTACCAGCAGTAGTTTTTATTCTCCTACTAGCATCGTAGTCGTTGGGCATGGAAATTTCCCTGTTTAATTACTATCTATAAGGGTTTTGTTCCATTTTTGACCGTAAATGGGTTCAGTACCATATTCCCAGTCATCATAATCCTCATCATTACGAATTCTTTCGTGAAATTCGTTCTGTTTTTTAAATTTTTCACCATCGTGAGCAATTTCACGAATCTGGTTTAGGTATCTGTCCGATTTTGGGTCAGTTATAAGCGTCATTCCCGAATTAATAAACTCTTCGCTCATATCTGGAACTGGATGAACAGACATAATTGCCTCCTAGAGCTCTGCGGACAGAACTTTTATGGAGGTTTCTATCTCCAGTTCTATTTAGAGTTGAATTTCCAATGCTTATTTGGTTGTTCCCACCAAAAATGCAAGTCTTCTACTGCATCGTTATAGTATAATGTTACAAAGTCACTCTTAAACTTACTTCCAAGGTTCTCACAAAGAGCAACTGTATAGTATTTGTTACTGGAAACCAGCTCCATTTGCTGTGTAATCCATGTATAGTTACCGCCCCTGATAACTCCAGCTTCAATCAGGACGAAATTATCCCATTTACGAGCCCAGTCAATGTACTTTTCCGCGAAATCGACCTTGTAGTCGAGACTATCTTCATCGGGGAAGGGTACATTTACCGATTCAATATGAAAAATCTCCCCATCCATGGATAATGAATGGGAGAGATGTTGTGTAACAACCGCAGAATAGTCAGGAGACACCATCAAGAAGCATGTTTTTGATGGATGAATGTCGATATCGGACATTTTGATTCGATATGACATCTCTTGGATCAGTGCCATCTCCTGATCCTGCGATATGAATTTAAGTTTTTTCACTACTCAACCAGCAGCAAGTGGTGAATGCACAGATGGTTCTGCTTTCGCTGCCTCTCTACGACCACCACCTACGACATAATTAAACTGCATTGCGTCGTCTTTAGCTGCAGGCTCTGCATTTGGAGACATTCTAGGATCTGAATCAGCCATTACTTTCCTTGACCTCGGTAACGTTTACGTTTTGCGTTTGCGGAACTAGCAGAATATTTAGAATTCTTGCCATTTCCCTGCCTCGTCTTCTTGGGAGTCGATTCAACAAAGGATTGACCTGAACGAGAGATCTTCTTAACAGCCATTATTTAGTCCTTAGAATTTGTTTTCGCGATTTTTTTGGGTTGACGACGCGGTTGAAACGCGCCGCCGCAGAATATAAGAGATCAGATGACTCGGGTCTTTTCGTGACCAACACGAATCAGAGGATCACACCAGATCTCATAACCAGCCTCTTTGGCATCCAGACAGAAGGAGACATCCTCTCCACACATGTCTTGAACTTCACCAGAATCAAAGACCTGCATCTTAGGTGCAAACCAAGGATATTCCATCTTAGGATCTTCAAACACACCGTGCTTAATCAGAGTCCAACCGAAACCAGTGTAGTCAACTGTGAATGCCTTACGACGACGTGAGATGGATTCTCCAGTCTCGTGGTTCATGACACCACCATTCTTTGCGAAGTCATCTTCTTCCAACCAGTGAGCAACCGAGGTAGTCTTTCCATCCTCAGTCATATACCAGCCACATGCAATATCCTTATCCATTGCAACGAGACGGTAGAACTTCTCTGTATCGAAAACAATGTCGGAGTCAATCCACAGTTGGTAATCATACTTGAGTTTACCATCCCAAGGAAGTTGATTAGGACCTCGAAGTACATTGGCACCCAGCACCTTACAACGTGCAAAGTTAACCATCGAGGAGTAGTCTTGTGAAATTTGAATACTTGCACCACGTTGTACAAGATCAAAACAGAGTTGTACGAAACTCTTCAAAAATTGATATGAGACTCCTCGACCAGGAAGACAGAAGACAATTGCTTTGCCTTTGATCATCTCTTGTGCAGCTTCGAGATTAAAGGCGTCTTCTACTTTCTTTGGTTTGGGAGCGTTTGCTTTAACGGTAAATCCTTTAGCCATAGTGTTGAATAGTGACAATGATATTTTACCACGGTAATTCAGTCATTGCAACAACCGTGATGTTGAGTTATTTAGCCTTGTTCGCAGGGGACGATTTTGATCTTTTCCTTACAGAGATCATCATCCCTATACCAATCAAAATACTCCTTGACAAACGTCATCTTGTGATCAAGATCTTCTTTACGACAAGCTTCTATGATCTTATGCTTGCCAATATAAACATCATAAGTTGAACTCATCTTGAATCTTACCTAATAGATCTTCCAATTCCTGTTTTAAACAATGGTTCAAAAGAAACGTCTCATCATTTTCGATACGATACTGAATGGCTTCAACTAGGAGTTCAATTTCATATTGATCTACATCTAGTGACATATTCGTATTACATGTTCTTCAAATATACTTATAAGAATAATAGTTTTAATAACTACATTCTTCATAGGACTTTAACTTAGTTTCTTCAAGGAAACGTATAGGCAGTATATCCAGATTCCAGAAGTCCTCCTCAGGAATCTTGCTTAGTGTCTCTTCCAACTCAGAAGAACTTAAACATGATGCAATTACATCATAACCTTTGTTGCTTCTCTTATAGAGGTGGAATTTGATCTCATGCATAAACACTTTTTGGAATGTTCACATTATCTATAATACCACTAAGGTTCACAGAGATCAAGTATGTTACCTTCTGACATTAGTCTATGTCTCTTACCTGTTACTCTTGCCCTATTACTAGCTGTCCTATATGCAGATGCTACATGGTGCATAGTCTGATAGTGTTTCCAATAACCGAATTGGTCTTGGTATTCTATATCGACCTTTTGGCTCATTTTTATACCTGAAAAATTTTTTTAATTCACTTATAATCACTCTCGCGTTTTTGGTCCGTTGTAGGTTAGGTTCCCTGTACGCTTTTAATATCGCTCAGGGATCGCTACACATAAGGACACAAAATACCTGCTCATTCGCTGCTCTTATTATCGCATAGTTTGGGGAGAATGGCAACACCCTCCCCAGAGACTGCCTCAGATAAGTGTAGCGTGCTTGTCGTTAATCTTGCCACGATTCGTGTTGGTCCTGATGCCCTTAGTTTGTGTAAGCACGAGCATAGACTTCCGAGGTTTTGCTGCTTTCAGCACGGTGTACTTAACTTTGCCTTGAGCATCAGCGATTGCCAAGTCAAGTTTAGAAGAGGTTGCGAGAGTAGTGAGATCCATGATAAAAAAAGAGTTCAGAAGAGTGTTAACGAAAGGGAGGCAATCTTAGTTAAGACGCATACCACTAAAGAAAGGAATTGAAGTGCCATCCTGTAGACGAACATTCCACACATATGCTTTCTGATATACACGCTCACCAGGCAGTCCATTGCTCTCAAGGATCGCATTTAGACGACTCTTAGTTGTATTGGACTGCCACCCACCATCATACAATTCGATGAATCCCTCACCGATTGTAGCAATGTGGTTGCCATGTAGGTAAACACGAGAGACCTCAGACTGCTCATCAAAGGTAACAGCGGTATTAGCAGACTGCCAGTTGATGCTGTTAGCGATTGCAGTGTTCATTTGTTGTTCGATCTTTCTCATGATTGTCCTTTGTTTGTTGTTATCCTAATTATAGGGCATGAGAGGACCTCTGGCGGGTAATAGTGGACACCTTAGAGATTGGCACATAACTGCTCTGAATTCTCTAAGCATTCGATGGTTTTCTGAAACTCCACAGAGTCATTATACATTGCCCCACTAAGTATGGCAAACCTCTGAGGCACTTCGAGACATTTAGAGTCCTTATATGTGGATTTGGGAATGTGCTTGACTTTTCAGAGATTTCATGGTAGACTGAACGCCAAGATGACTATAAAATCTCCCCTTTATTATAAGAACTCACGAAAGAGATAGAGCACGCAACTATGTTTTTTTAACCATTTATTTAATAGCATAAAAAATACTGCCCAGTAACTGAGCAGCATATTCTGAGATACTTCCGAGGGTATTTGAGCACCTTAGAGCACTCCCGATTTCTCCTCTTGAATGATGCTTACTGTATCTCTGAGAATGAGCAAGTTCTCATACATAATGCCCTTATCAGGATTGCTCACTGTGGTGTACGGTTTGAGTGCTTGAAGCGTGAGCATTTTAATTAGAGTGAGTTGCTCATCAGTGAAATTAGTTTGGTATGTTCTAGGCATTGAATTGTCCTAGGTTTTCAACATAAACGCTCTTCACTCTCTCCTTATCTCTCAGTTCTAAAAGTTCTTTCCAATTCCATTCACTCGGGCGTACACAGTTTGTATCATCTACTGTGAAATCTAGAGTAACACGATAGCGAGTGAATGTACGCTTTTTCGTTTTGAGAGACATGAGCAGAATAGCGATGGGATTAGTAATACACTATTTTAGTGTTTATTGGTCTTATTGTCAATGGCATAACCATAGTAAATTAGCACTTCCTTATATAGATCCTCACTATATTTGTACATCCGCTCGGCGTAGTTGTTGTGCTTCTGGTGGTTCGAAGTTGCAATGGTGTTGCTCATAATAAATCAAAGTTTCTTGAAGAGTTAAAATTTTGGGCGCGGCGTCAGTCTCACAAACAATGTAAGATCTTTCACGAGTGTGTATATCGGAGGCAAGGCGAATCATTTACTTAGAATACAATGTGCCAACGTTTGATTGTATAAAGTCCTTGGTATCTTGTACCGTGGGAAATGTTCTTAATCGGGTCATGATTTGAACGGTTTCGCCATCTTCCAACTTCTGAGGCGTGTACTTATAAAGAATAAATCCTTCGCCGTCGATGTTAGTAATGATTTGACCAAAGAGCAACCCATTAAAAAAGATCCACTCCTTATGCCACACTTTCTCGTCGGGATCCATCTTGTAAGTGACATCGAACTCTGGGCGAGTTGTGCTTACTTGGGGATTGTAGATAACCATAATGAATTAAGCAGTGAGTTGGTAGATTGTAGAGATTTTAGATTGAATAGACGAAACACGATCAGCAACAGGAATGCCACCAATTAATTCATCCTCAGGGGCATTAATATCATCATACTCAATATATTCATCCAGTGCGGCACTAATTGTATCCCACTCGGCATCTGTAAAGAGTTGTTTGTAGATTGCGGCGGAAGTTGCTTGAGAATCGAGAGACATAATTAATTGAAGTAAGAGTGAACGAAAAAAGGACGATTAGGAAACTTTGATAATGCGATAGCAGTGAGTATCGCTCCACATTTGATTGTAAGTTGCCATCAAGTTCAGGCATTTCATCATATCCATCGGTTGATAAACTGTATTTTCCCAGTCACTAACCTTGTGAAATTTGATCTGAAGTTGATACATTTGAAAAGTGCGATTCGTTTGATTAATACTAGTATTGCAGATCTGGCACGGTTTGGCGGATTTAGTGGACACCTTGACGATTGTCCACCTTGATTTCTCTGCTCAACTCTTGTACACTTTCAAAAGTTCAAGCACACAATAGTAAGCATCATTGAACGAATCGAAAGAATCGACGCCAGATGTTGTGCTAGTAAACTCAGCACCACTCTCATGATATGTGATCGAATGCTTACGGCAAACAGTGAATTGATCGACCCATTTAGTATCACTCTCATCACGAATAGCGGTGTGATTGATGTGAATGTTGGGATTCACTTTCGAGCGATAAATGGAGCGAGTGTTCAGATGATTTGCTGTAAACTCATCACCATAATAGTTTTCAAATTTGATGCCTTGAGAGAATTGAGAAGCGATAACGTTTGTTTTGTTCATAATACTATGATTGCACAAAAATTACCGCTTTGGCACTTTCCACAGACACTAGTCCCGCTGGCACACTACATGTTCATGCGGTTACATTGTTAGTTTCTTTGAGCAATCGTTGCCACTCGCTAACATCTCCACAATAATGGTTTGTTACCTCTTCCTCAAGTTCGAGATCATTACACTTTGTGTAATAATCGTAGAGTTGGTCATAAGCGATCTGGAGCAATGTGTCCAAGTCCATGTTATCCACGATTTCATTGGCAAACTTATCACAGATTGCTTCAAATTGCGGATAAGGTAGGCGATGTGCAGTAGATTCAGTCATCGGAGCAAGTTTCGAGTTTGGCGTAGATTGAGTCAATTTCGGGAGGCAATTTGTTCTCGGGAACATCAGTTAAGGCACTATCCAAATAATAAAGAATCGTGCTAACTTCGCCTTCCGTGAATGTAATTACATGTTCACGGTTAAGTTCATCTTCCGTGGGCAATCCGTCATCATTAAATTCTAACCCTTCGGATTCAGATTCATACCAAAACTTATCCCACTCTTTTGGATCGTTTGTAACATCCTCGGTCATTGGTTTGTAGCAAGTGAGTTTTTTAAGTTGGTTTTTTAAGTCAGAAAAAATGTCATCCATTAGAAAGGATTGCTCCAGTTGTATGCTTGATAGTCAGTTACATCGCCTTCTTTGTTGAGCATGTCCACGAAATTGTTCCATGCTTCACGTTTAGCAATCGTGTCACCTTTGAGCGACTTATCGGACATAACTGCCACTTTCCAGTTGTAACGAAACTGTTCAAGGACTTGTGCTTTAGTGTGACGCATGTGAAGTGATTTGCTTAACTATTAATATAATAACCCATAACCAGTGCAATGGGGAAAATAGTGGACAGTGCGTAAACTGTCACAGTGGGGATTGCCATTAAATCATACATTGTTCAAGAATTGATAGACGAAGAGGCATAGCAGTGTAGGGCGATGTGTCCTCAATGTTGACTACTTCGCCGATTCGTTTACTGTTAATGGGGGCGTGATACTGTTGTTTCTTGGTGTTATAGAATCCCCAGATACAACGAGATTCATCACCATTATTGTAATTAAACCGACCATTATATACAGTCCAGATTGCAATAACATTACTTTTTTGTTGAATGAAATCATAGTGATAACCCTCTGGCGGTTGATGATAAAAGTCCATATAAGAATTTACATAGTATTAACGAATGTAGAGATAACTGCCTGCCCAGTCAGCACGAGCAAGGCATGTTTCTCTGCTGCTCTCATCAAGTAAATTATATCGCACTCCGTTTACTTGTGGTTTAGACCATGATGCTGCTTTCCATACGTCACCATTGTTCTTATCAATGAAGCAATGTACACTTCTTTGATTGTAATCTTGGTGGATTACTTTCAAGAACCGACGACCAACTTTAATATAAAATTTGTTCTGATGTTCGTCACTCTCTTGAATTTCTTTAATCTTTCGGATGTGATAAACTTCATCATCCTGCTGACTAATAATGGCACGTTGATGCCATTTAATGCCATCTTCTTTTAGATCCTCTTGAAGCGCAACGCACAGTGCATTGGCATACTTAACAATGAGATCTGTTTGGGAAAGTGTAGCGGTCATGATAAAAAAAAGAAGAATGAATCAGCAGGCACATGCCATTGCAGAGTTGAACAGTTGGGGAATCATAGATTCGTCGGTTACTTGATAACCATAACCATGAGTACGAGAATCAAACTCATACTTAAAATCTTTTTTGTTGATGTAACTCTTGGATTGAGTTTTGCCCATGAAAGTGACAACCTTGAGCATCAAGCGATTGTGAATCTGACCCGTGTGAAACTTAACGGGATAGAAATCAACAACCATGTTGCCGTCTTTAGAAGTGAGTTGCATGATGAAATCCCTTTGACTCTTTAATAATACACCCTGGCGCGTCTCCTGGCGCCTCTGGTGGACTGTTTAGGAAGTGTCCTACACTCCCTTGACAGAACTACTAAGATATGTTTCCTTGGCAGCACAGATGTTATCAAATAGATTGTCAAATGTTTGTGTGTCTAATCTATCATGATAGTAATTTGTGTTGTAAGCATGAATCATTAGATCATAGAGTGCTTGATACTGACTCTTTGAAACTTCGATGTTTAATCCTTTTTTGTTTGATCCGTAGATGCCTGAAGTCATGTTTCTTATGTGTGTTGTTATTATTATAATAGGAAATAATGAGACTAATTACAACTCATAGTAGACACTTTAGAAATTGGCATACTTTGGCAAACATAATTGTTTCTCGTTTGTATAGTGTTTATCAACCAAAGTTTTAACCTCTTTGTAAGCACCAACGATGGCATCCTTGCCATAATAGTCATGCTCGATCGTATCATATCCAGTGCATGATGATCCCCACTCTGTAACATCGCTATCAATGCGATTATATAATCCTTTCAAAGTGTATTCAATTAACCCTAACTCTCTTCGAGTTAATGTAATTGTAAATTCTCTGTTGTTTGATGTATCAAGCATTTAATTCCTCCATCATTGCATCAACTTCAGCAGCACAAAAACCACAGCGCCAACCCTCGATGTCATCAGCATAAACTGAATATCTGTTGACGAATCTGCCACTACCAAAATGACAAGGTTCGCCACAGTCTACACAAATTTGTGATTCAAATAAACTTTTCATTAAACTGCTCCATATAATGTGTTCATGATGTCCCTGACTCTTTCTCTATCTAATGAGTCACCATTGCCCCAGTTGTAGTAATCATCATCACGGTGGGCGATGTCATCAAGGTAATAAAGAATGGCGAAAGAGATCTGCTCTTTGCTTCTGTTATTCTCAGGATAGATGCCTCCTTTACCGTAGAAACTGAAGACATAATCAATGAACTCTTGAAAGTTGTGCATAATGTATGTGTGTCTATATGTTAATTGTATATGCTATGAGTAGCAAATAGGACAATAGTATGACAGTTTTTTGATTGTCACTCAGCATAATTCACTCCGTCAAATACTCTTAACTCTGTGGTATAGTTGACTAATTGCTCAAATCCATCTTCTGAGATTTTAATCTCTTTGAGCAACTCAGGCGAGGCACATTCGTTGAGATATGTGATAATGTACTCAAGTTGTTCGAGTGCTTCAATGCTGAAACCGTGCTTTGCTTCGATCTCTGTAATGTCAGGAAATTCGTTAATCATTGGCACATGTCCTCGAACTGTTCTTTAGCGATAAAAGCACAATGCTCTTCGAGTGCTTCTTGTGTCATTAACTCGGCATAACCTGATTTAATCATGTTTGCCATTTCCTCTTCATAGAGGTTTTCTAGGATTGATTCGTGATGTAAGGTGCTCATGATTTCTCCGTGTAAGGTTTAACTGATAATACTTCAACTGGTTCTAGAAAGAAGTCATTATCGACAGCATTCAAAATGCAATTTTGTTCTAGTGGTCTACCGTCAGGACAGATAACCGTATCTGTCTCATCAACATCAACAACTAAAGTGATTTCTACTTTCATTATGCAAACTCCATATCAAGATCATAGATTAAAATATCTCTCATTCTTTCTCTATCTAAACTATCGCCACCACCCCATGTATAGTGAACATATTCTAAATCACCCTTTTCTAGTCTCTCTTTGTATATTTCCCACGCTTGTAGAATGTGATCTAAAGTTAGTCCCTTGATAGGATATAA
>CEOI01003134.1_pt1 | contig 15580 bp, 12 predicted proteins | sample 530351 | NCBI WGS metagenome assembly CEOI01 (sample SAMEA2619962, study PRJEB7988) | marine metagenome | biome: marine biome (ENVO:00000447); feature: deep chlorophyll maximum layer (ENVO:xxxxxxxx); material: "saline water (ENVO:00002010), including plankton (ENVO:xxxxxxxx)" | depth 17 m | reverse complement strand
TGAGGTTGTTACTTGGAGTGTCAACCAAGCAAAGTGGAAAGCAGCGACAGAATTTTGTATAGATAATGGTTGGGAGTTTAAGATTATTACCGAAAAGGAATTAAAGGTATAACATGGCAGGAAACAAAAATTATCTAAGAAGAAAGGGTAGACACTCAAGCTCCTTTAGAATCTCTGAGTTTCAGTCATTCTTTAAGGACAATGAAAATGGACCAGCAACACAGAATCTGTATGCTGTCAATTTTGCAACGCCAAGGTGCCTGAGATCTGGTAGATATATGCTGTATGGCAAGTATGATCTGGAAGTCAGAGACGAAAATAAGATCTTAAACTATTATGCTGACAGTGTTAATCTTCCTAGTAAGCAGGTAACCACTGGTCAAATTAAAAATGTTGGTGCAGCATATAACTATGCAACCACCTCAACATTCAGTCAGATTAGTATTACATTCAGAATGCCTAGGTCACATAAGACTAGGATGATCTTTGAAAAGTGGATACAAATCATGTCCAGTGATTCTAATCAGATGACTGATTATTATGATGATTATACTGCTCCCCACCTGTATATTTTCAAGTATGAAAGAGGTGGTGGTAAAATCTTTGACTTGACAAAAGAAACCAAAAGATTCTATAAGAAGAATGGTATTCCACTTCCAAAAAAAGCAGACTTTTTTAAAGATCACCAACTAGTTGGTGTGTATGATATGGAAAATGTGTTTCCATATAATATTGGATCTATGAATCTCAATAACCAGCAGGCTCAGACACTCACATTGGATGTTGGATTCTATTACGAGAGATATAGATTCTATGGTAAGCAGATTCTAGATGATGATGGTAGAGCATTCTACTTTAACACTGGTGCTTCTGATGATTCTCCGTTACCTATTCCTGGACAGTCAATCAACGATCCAAATCCAGCAACACAAACTAGAGCACCAGCGGCACAAAACCTTAAAACTAACTCTTCAAAATCTGGTGGTCAGTTAATGTCTGGCTCCACTTTGAGCAATAACACCACCGCGTAATCCCCCTAAATAAAAATACTGAGTTGAATTTCTATGGCATTACCTAAGTTAAGTGTACCTTATTATAATACCAAACTACCTTCTGATGGTAGAGCGGTTAAATATAGACCTTTCCTAGTTAAAGAAGAGAAACTTCTGTTTCTTGCAATGGAATCAGGTGATCAAGAAGACATGATTGATGCTGTCAAACGCATCCTTACTGACTGCACCAACATCAAAAAAATTGATGACCTTGCTACATTCGATATTGAATATCTTTTCTTGAGAATCAGGGCATCATCTGTTGGTGAAACTGTTGAAGTTAATCTCACATGTCCTGACGATGATGAGACTGAGGTAAAGGTTGAAATCCCCTTGGACGATATTAAAATTGTCAAGAATAAAGATCACACCAATGAAATTAAATTGAGTGATGATGTTATTGTCACCATGGGTTATCCTAGTTTGGATACCTTCATCAAAGGAAACTTTGATGTTGATGATGGTGAGAGTGCTGGGTCTGCTTTAGATCAAGTGTTTGATCTTGCTGCAGAATGCATTGTTAGTATTGCTGATGCCAATCAAGTTTATGATTGTGCAGACACACCTAGGGCAGAAATGCGTGAATGGTTTGAGCAATTTAACAGCAAGCAATTCCAGCAGATTCAAAAATACTTTGAGTCAATGCCCAAACTTTCTCATACCTTAGAGGTTGAGAATCCTAATACTGGGGTTAAGAGTGAGGTTGTTATTGAAGGACTTGCATCTTTTTTCGCATAGCCCTTTTACATAATGATTTGGAGACATATTTTGAATCCAATTTCGCCCTGATGCATCACCATAAGTGGGACATTCAATACATAGAAAACTTGATGCCTTGGGAAAAAGAAATTTACGTTCAGATGTTGATCCAATTCCTCAAAGAAGAGGAGCGAAGAGCCAAAGAACGACAAATGTCAGGTAGATGACCTCTAAAATAAAAGCACATAAGTTTGTTTCTCCTGCAGGTGTTTCTACTAATAGTACATCTGCAGCAAAACTGGTTCGTGGCGCAACTCTTTCTTTCAACAGGATGGGTGCCAGTGTAGAAGGGATCGGCAGAATTTTAGAGGACATCAATAAGAATAATAGATCTGCGAAGATCTTAGAGAAGAAGAATGAAGAGATTCGTAGGCGTCAAGCAAGATTAGAAGCAGATCGTTTAGCAGAAGAAAGGCAAGAAGGTAAGACTAAATCTCCATCACAGATGGAGAGAGAAGGTAAGGCAGAAGAAGCTAGAGATCCCAAACTTAAAAAGAAACGTAAGGGATTCATGAGTTTCCTTGACGGTCTTTTACAACCGTTTGTTGGTTTCTTTGGTAACCTGCTGGCAATTGGTATAGGTGCAGCTACATTAAATTGGTTGTCTGATGAAAATAATCAGAAGACGATCAGTGAATTTATGAAGAAGTTTACCTTCGTTGTTAAGAAGGTATGGGGTTTCATCAAAGCAGCGGTTGATAATATTGGTGATGGATTTAGTAAGTTAGTAGATCCTGATAGCGGATTCTTAGATAGGCTTGGTGGATTGGGTCAGATGATGTTTGGCATCATTGGATTAAAATATCTGATGAATCCATTCAGTTTGGTCACCGATCTGCTGAGCGTATTAGATTTATTCAATAACTACGATCCTTCCAGAACTAGAAGTGGTGATGATGGCAAGAATAATAATAGACGTAAACGAGGAGATACAACTGGATCAACAAACAGAGTTGACGATGGAGGTTTAGATAAGGACGGTAAACCCAAACCTAGGAGTGGTCCTGTTGATAACCCACGTCAGAGTGGTGTTAATAAATTTTCTAAGTTACATGGTAACGAAGCTGCTCGTGCTTGGTCGGGTGCATATGATGATGCAGTACGAGATGGACTATCGCCATCTCAAGCAACACAAAGAGCAAATACAAAAACAAATAGACTACTTAATAATGGTAGATTATCTTCTGCTCCTAAAACAGGTAGTTTAGCACCTACTACTCAGGTAAGAGGTAGCACTCTGACAAAGGGTGTTGGCGACACCTTTGGTAAGTTTAGACTTGATAAACTATCTAAGAGATTTATCCTCAAATTCTTAGGTAAGGGTGGTTATAAAGGTGTGATGGCACTGATCAAGAAGATCAGGATTCCATTCTTTAGCACCTTTATCACTGCAGTATTCAACTGGATTGCTGGTGACTCTGTGCTGGAAGCAGCATCCAAGGGTCTCGGTGCTGGTTTGGGTGAGGTATTAGGTGGATGGGCAGGTGGTGCTATTGGTGCCTTTGGTGGTCCTGCAGCACCTATTACAATACCGTTAGGTGCATTCGTCGGATCGATGCTCGGTGCCATTGCTGGTGAAGCAATTGGTGGATGGATCTACCGCACCATGACAGGTAAGACAGGAGAGGGTGAAGGTTTAGGTGCTTTAGGTAAAGCAGCATTAGAAGGTGCCAAGAAACTTTGGACAGACTTCATTGCTAACGGAGAATTCTGGGCAGGACTTTGGGAGTCCCTAAAGAATCTCGGTGGTAAGATCATGGATGGTGCATGGAATGCAATCACTTCCATGTGGAATTTTGCTAGTGGTGCTGTCTTAGACTTTGGTAAGATGCTGATGGAAGCATCTAAACCATGGCGTGAAGCAGTCTGGGCAGCATTCCAAAAGTATGTGCTGAATGGACCACAAGAGTTGGTCAGCATGATTTTTGACACCATTTTTAGTGCTGCTAAAGGTGTTGGAAAATTATTTAAAGAGGGTGCTCCTATCCTGCTTCAGATGATTCAGCAGTCAGCAACAGCTGCATATCAGTGGGTCTTTGAAAAGGTAAGGACACTTTTCGATGCAGTCACATCTAATCTACTCAATCCTTGGGGTGCTATTGGAGCACTGCTAGATTTTATTAATCCAGCAAAAATTCCCGAAAGAATCAAGGAGTTGATGAGTGCCGTAGGCATCAAAGTTTCCAAGACTGTTTCTGAAGGATTTGCAAAGGCAAAAGAAATTGGTGAGATAATTATTGATCCCATTAAGGGATACATCGATCCAGCAGTTAGAGCAATTCAAGAGACATGGAAGATTGCAACTGGCATTCCTGGTTTTGTTTATGACAATGCCATCAAACCAATCTTCTCTACTGTTGGTGAGATCTGGAATTCTGGTGGAAAGATTTGGGAGTGGTTGAATAAAGAAAATACATTCCAAGATCTTACAGGTGCAGAACCTGTTGATGTTAGTGCTTCAATACAGCAACTGTCTGGCGGTGGTAAAGTCGCTCTGTATGCTGGTCATGCTGATATGACTATTCCTCACTCATCTGGTGCTTATGGCACTAGTGGTGGCGGCATTGTAGGTAGTGGTGCAAATGCTAGATCGACTGCACCAACGATGCCTTATGCCAAGGGATATCAAAGTAACGAGGCATATTTTAACGATAAGATTGCACAGAAAGCAGCTGGATTATCTGGTGGTCTTGCGATGTATAGGAAACCTGTAAGGGTTGGTCCTTCATCTCATCCACAATCCAATTACTCTAGGATTGATGCTGATAACTCTGCTGGCATCACAACAGTTGAGATCCATATGGATGCACCCACACCAATGGGTAAGCCTGGCATGATGGGCATGAACCCAAACATGGCAGCACGGGGTAAAGAGAATGGATTCCTCAACGCTTTAAATTCTGCATATGGTATTCACCCAGCGCAAAAAGATGATCTTGGCGCTGTCAATAGAAACACCTTGTCATCACTCCTGGAAGTTGCACCATTAAATCAGAATATTTTAGATGGTCCTCAGGCATTTATTAATAGAGAAGCATCTAAGATTGCCAATGCAATTAAGGCAGGTGCTAAAGGTAACATCCCTACAATTACTGGCGAGGGTGACACAACTGTAACTGCTCCTTCAGATTCTTCATCTCCACAACCAACTGGATCTCCAACTGGAGCACCAGTCCCACCACCTCCACCTCCGCCGCCGAAGAAATTCTTTGAGTCATTGCCTGGTATGCTCAAAGATTTTGCTAATACACTGGCAGGTGGTAAGCCTGGTGAGGATATCTTAAACATTGGTGACCTTAATGTTTCATTCGATGAGAAAGGTAATCAAATTATACCTGAGGGTGCTGAAGAGACTACCCCCAAGGTTAATTTTATGGATGCTGCCAAGAGTGGATTTGCAGATGATCTTAAGTTACAAACGATTGGTAAGTTAGATTTCTCTAAAACTTATGCTATGGATTTAAACTTCCATTCATCAGAGACAATACCTTTTGTCATCGAAATGCCTGTGCCCATCACTACTCCAGTCATAATAAATAGAGATATGTCTAACCTGTTTGTATCAGAATCGCCTCTCTTGGAGCAGTAATCCGTGGTAGCAGTAAAGAAGTCCGCAAAAATTAAACCATATAAGTTTATCACTACAAGAGTTAGGGTAGACAAGGATGCTCCTAAGCAAGAGAAGGAGTTAGTTACAGCACTCAAAGAGCAGCAAACTGCAATCAATAATCTTGGCACTACTGTCAATAGTCTTGCTGCAGTCCTAAAAGATTATAGAGACAATCAGGCAAAACAACTTGCTCAAACAAAAGCAGAAAAACCTAAATTTGAAGCACAATATACAACTAGAAAGGGACCTGTAAAGAAAGAAGGTGGTGGTGCTGTAGCAACACCAAAACTATCTCTCCCTAAGATAGGATTCTTGGAAGCTCTGATGAATTTCCTTAAGAGTACTATTGGATTTGGTATTGGTATTGCTGCTTTGGATTGGTTATCTAAAGAAGAGAATAGAGATAAAATTAAAACTACAATCACAGTCATTGTAGATGCCTTGAAGGCAATCACTAAGTTTATTACTAAACAGACTAAGGAATTAGTAGACGATCTGTACACTTTGCTGTCTGAGGATGCAACCCCAGGCGAGAAGTTTGGCGCAGCGATGCGGAGGTTACAAAGTTTTGCTATAGGATTCTTAGCGATTCGCTATTTAAAGAATCCTATGAAGATCGTTAACGATCTTGGTAGTGCATTATCATTCCTCAATAAAAATATTCTCAACTCCAAGAATACTCTTTTAAGAAGAGCAAGTAAACTTGGGTTGATTGTTGGTGCTGGACTTTTAATTAAGGGTGCAATCGATAACAAAGAGGAAATAAAAGAAAAAGCTTCGGAAGCAAAACAAGCAACAACAAACTTTTTGCAGACCAATGAGCAAGCTCAACAGGTCGGTGGTGCTCTTAACGCTAGCAGAGATGCACTACAGGCAGGACTGTCTAGATCTAGTGGCGGTGGACTTCCCCTCCGTGCAGGTGGTGGTTGGATCAACGGACCACAAACAGGTTATCCTGTATCAATGGATGGTGGTAGGACTACTGCATTCATTGGTCATGGTAAGGAATATGTTGCTCAGAAAGCAAATGGTGGATTTGTAATTCCCGTTGATACTCCTGCAACTAGGGGCAATCCAAACCTAACAGGTTTACGGATGAATCAAGCAGCATCAGCAGGATATAATCTTGGTGGTATGTTTGCAGGGACTGATAAGCAGTCCAATGCAGATCAAATGCTGGCATTAAAGGAAAAGCGAGGAATTCGTAAATTTGCCGCTGGCGGTGAGATGGATAAGTTTGACTTCGCAAAGTATGGTAAGAAGTATAGACATCCCAATGGTGACTACGCACAAGATGGCACATGCACAACTGGTGTGCTTAAGACTGCTGAAAAACATGGTGTCAACTTCGGAAATCTAAGTGACTATGTAACTACTGGTAATGATCGCAACAATCCTAGAGGATTGATGGCACAGGTCATCAAAAATTATGGTTGGGGTCCTATTCCTGGTCTTGGAAAAAGTAGATCCATTTCATCTCCATATGGAAGTGTCACATCAAACTCTCTGACATATCAACAGTGGGGAGATGCGGTTGTAAAAGGACTTGTGCCTACTGGTGCATTAGTTTTCAGCACAACTAAAGGTTGGGATTATAGTGGTGGATCATCTGGAAATGACTCTGCTATTGCCCAAGAAGGTGGTAAAAAATTATGGAGTGGTTACTGGCAATATGATGACAAATATAAGGGCAAACCTATCGGTAGTGTATATGGATCAAGAACTAAGGAAGTAAGTGTCCTCAGTCATCCCAGGGGTGCTAAAGGTGATGGTAATACCTCCACTCAAGTAAGGACACAGACTTCTAAACTTCAACTAACTGGCGCTGCTAAAGAAAGGACATCACCTGAATTTATTGCAGCACTAGTAGAGATGTGCAAGAGATTGAAGTGTGACCCATCTGACATGCTTGGTAAGATGGCATCGGAATCTGGTCTCTATCCAAACAAAGCTCATTCTGGTGGTGCAACAGGTTTAATTCAATTCAAACCCGACACTTGGTCTGGACTAAACACAGGTAAACCATTCTCATGGTTGAGGACTGCTAGTGGTTTAGAGCAGTTACCTTTCATTGAGAAGTTTTTGAAACCAAGTTTTGATAAGGCACCAAAAGATTCTCGTGGAATGGTTTCTACTGGTCATGTTTATGTTTCTACATTCTTACCAGCATTTGCAGGAGATCCTGCAGATACAATTATTGCAACTAAAGATGGCACGGGTGTCGAAGGATTTTCTGCAGCTAAAGTGAAGGGATGGTATGATGCCAACGCAGGATTGGATGGTTACAACCCAGCAACAGGTAAAGTTGAAAATCCAGATGGAAAGATAACCATTAATGAATTAGCAGGTAGAATTGCGGCAAAGAAAAAGGAATTTGGTATTGCTGGTGGGGTCACAACTGGTCAACAAGTCATAAGAGCGGAAGATGCTCAAATTGATCCTGTAACTGGTGAGCCAATCCCAGGTCCACAAGCAGCACCTCAGAAAACTAAATTGACCGCAGATAATATTATGAGTGAGTTTGCTGGAGGACTTGCTTCTTTTGCTAAGGCAATGGGTGCAGATATTAGTGATGAAGATATCCAACAGTTTAAAGATACTTTTGCTGGCAGAGCTCCTGGAGAATCTCCAGTATCTCCTGGTGTTAGCAGTGGTGGAGCAAACATGCTGGAAGGCACGGCATTTGGATCTGCTTTCTCAGCTGGTAATTTATTCAGTGCAGGCACTTCGCTCCCATTCAATCCGAATGTTTCTGAGTCCTTTAGCACAGGAATTAAGACTGATGGATTTGACCTGAATAAGGCATTTGATCCAAAAAATGCTGAAGTCATGGAAAAGATGGGATTTGGTGATGCCCTTGGCACTGCTCCAATGCACTTTAGACCTGGAGGTGGAGATGATAAACCCACTCCAGTAAAACCAGAATCTATTTCATCTTCGTCATCAAACAGTGGATCTCCTGGTGCTCCTCCTTCCCCTGGAGCACCACCAGCATCTACCAACAATCAAAGAAGAATGGTTGATAAGACTAATGATGTAAATACTGAGGTGAGGACTAATACTGGCATGGGTGCTCCAGCACTGGCGGCAGTGTCCGCAACTGTTGCAAAGCAAAATGCAGCGGTAGCACAATTGAGAAGGGAGTCTGCTGAGGCAATGCAGAATGCACAGTCTCTAAGTACTCCCAGTGTTAACACTCAGATTTTACCTAGATCTAGTGATGATACAAGTTTGGTCGATCAATTAAATTCTTCTAATAATATTTTAGGACAGTAAAATGCAAAGACAAGCAGCTACAGATGCAGTATTTGTTTTACAACTTATTCGTGACGGACAAGTTGTAAAAAACAAAGATGGTGCTGACGATTTGTCGGACTTCGTAGTTACCTGTAATGTAATACAGTCTATTAATAGTGCTGGTATTCAAGCAGAAATCAACATTATGGACAGTGCTGACTTGATTACCTCTCTTAGAGGTGATGAGATTTGGAATTTGTTATACAAAACACAGCAACAGGTAGTTTCATATCCATTGCAGACATACTCCATTGAAAATAGATCTCGCCAGAATAACACAGATCTGTATACAATCAAGTGCTGCTCACCAGAATTTTTATCAAATGAAGGATCTAATTTATTTGGATCATCGAAAGTTATATTCAATAAAGAAGATAAGTCTCATGACATTGTAGAGAGAATATTGCGTGGTAAGGAGAGTGGCAACTCTAAATTCATGAAGACAAAGAAAAAGTGCTTTATTGAAGAGGGTGATAACTCTCACGAATTTATTATGTGTAACTGGAGATGGTTTGACACAATCTATTGGATTGCCCAAAGATCAGTCCGAAAGCAGTCTGGAAAAAGTAAAGATCCTCAGAATGGATTTCTGTTTTTTGAAAATGGATTGGGATATAACTTTAAATCTATTGATGGATTGATTGCTGACATCAATAAGCAGAAGCATGATGATAAGACTGATAAGACTAGCGGTGAGTGTAAATTGTATCAATATGTGTATTCTCCGAAAAGGACTGGACAAGAGGAGCGTGATTTGTATAAAATCAACACTGTCAAGTATGTTTCCGATAGGAATATCTTAGAGGGGCTTAGGAATGGCACATGGGCAGGACATTCTTCTGCTCTAGATCCCACTGTCCTCTCAAACTCTTTGGTTAGTGTTGAATCTGAGAATACTAGTAGCACATACACATACTCAGTCGATGAGCTCTGGAGTAAGATGGAGCACCTAGATGGAAAGAGTGCAAAGTATGATCCATATGGTCCTTTTTCTGATCAGACAATAGGTCTGATGAAAACTCCCAGAAGAATTAGACACACATTTCTTCCCAATAGAGTTGCAGATGGGCAGGATGCTACAGCAGGAAAGAATGACAATAAGTTGTATGAGCAACTTCCATACTTACAGTCATATCAGTTTGCAAGAGTGCAAACACTGAAAAGTATTCAACTTTTACTAACTGTCCCTGGAAACACTGATTTGTATGCAGGAAAGGGTGTTGATATTGTGATCCCTATGAATAGAGTGAAGGGTCAAAAAGCAATGGAAGACAAAAAGTATAGTGGAAGATATTTGATTGCAGCAGTCAGACACAAGTGGGATGGTAGAGAAATGTATACGGAAATGCTAGTATATAGAGACACTCTTCGCGCAAAGAAGTAGAATAGTCACATAAATAATTTAGTAACGGATCTATACCAACCATGGAAAGCGTCGAAAAGCACATCGAGAAGGACAAGGAGATCCTTCAAGATCCCACAACATCGCCACAGCAACGTCGTCACATCGAAGGAGAGTTGCATGAGCTAGAAGTATATGTAGAGAATCATAAAAAAGAGATTGAAGCAGGAGACCATCATGATCCAACTGCTTTAGAGCTTTATTGTGAGATGGAACCTGATGCAGATGAATGTAGAATGTACGACGACTAAATTTGAAAGTTATCTGTTAGGTAAATACAACAACTGGCACCAGGCACAAACTTATCCATCTAGATTCTCCCAGGTCTGTATAGTCTGGGAGAAAGTTTCTAATGGGTATCACTCAAAGCAATGGTATAGGCACGAGTCTCACATGCCATACCGAGAAAGAAATCATAAGATCCGAGTCGTCTCAGAAGATACTGTGGTAGTAGAAAATTATCATTTAGACTGGACACGAGATGGAAATTGTGATATGATATTTACATTCGATGGCAACCAATGGATTGGGAAGTTAATCGGAGACAATTGCATCGTAAGAGGCAATGCTAAAGTGATATCTGAAATCAATTTAACTAAAGTTGGTTTGGAATCTAGAGACAAAGGGGTTGATGAAAATGGTGATAAGGTCTTTGGCGGTTGGGACCTATATAAATTTGTGCGGGAGATTAACTCAGCGGTAGAGTGACTGCTTTACACGCAGTAGGTCACAGGTTCGAATCCTGTATCTCCCATATATAATTTCACTTTTGTTTAACAGAAAACCGCGAAAAAAATCCCGCCAAAAAATTGGCATTTTAGGTTTTTCCAATAAATATCTAATAAAAAGTTATGGCAACTAAGAGTCTTGATGGCATTATTAAGGAGAAGTCAAATGCCTTTGCTGGCAAAGACGGATTCTTTTGGTGGGTAGGTGAAATTGAAGATAATGCAGATCCAATGAATTTGGGTCGGGTAAAATGTAGAGTACTTCATTATTACACCAATCCTAATGGTGGTAGTGCAGAAGGACTCCCTACAGAAGAAATTCCTTGGGCAACAGTATTGCAGCATACTTCCCAAGCAGGTAATGACGGTCAAGGCGAATCGTCAGGTCAATTACAACCTGGCGCAATTGTCATGGGATTCTTCATGGATGGAGAATCGGCACAAATGCCCATTGTCATGGGTGTGCTTCGCATGAATAAAGGTGATGCAGATGAGAAGAGGAAGTTTGTATTAACAGGCGAAGAAATTCCGAAAGATCTTGCTCCAAACCCTGCTTCTTCCGAATTTGGTGCTACAGACAGCACAGCAGATTATGCAGCACCAACTGACAATAATAGTGTTAAAGTCCCTAGTGATGGTCAAGTCCCTGGAGCAGGTGGAGCACCATCAAACTTAGGAAACGTATCTGGTATTTCTGGTAGCTCTGCTAATGCACAAAAACCCAGAAATGCTCAAGTCCCTGCGGCAAATGGCGTTAAGGGTCCTATGGGCACCCTGATGACTGGTTTGCAATACTTGGTAGAAGATATTGCCACCACAGCAGGTAATCTGACTAAAAATGAAGAGGGTGATTTTATTGATATCGTTGAAGGTAAGTTAATTACTTTTGAGACACTCACTGCAAAACTAAGAAACTTTTTGAGTGGAGTTTTTGCTCAAGTTGTTGCTGCCATCAGAGAAGGTATCGAAGCACAGATTGAAACCTTGCAAACAGTGATTGATGGTGTAGGTTTTCTTGGGATTCCTGGACCTACATTGACTGCTGTGCAGAAACTCATTGCTGCAATTTTGGATAAACTTTGCGGTATTGATGATCAACTTATTGATTTTATCTTAGATCCTATTGGAGCATTAGCAGATATTATCGATCAAGTCCTAGATCAGGTAATTAGCACCGTAGAAGCAGCAATCAGCTCATTTGAGAAACTTCTTGATTCTATTCTTTGCTATGTCCAAGATCTTATCGAGACACTGCAGACAATTATTGATTTGATCAAAACAGCAACTGAATTAGCGGATGCTGCAAAAACTGCATTGGAGGCAGTTGAGTCTGGTGAAGGTATCATGGCAGAAGCATCTGCTGCAAACCCAACAGCTATGAATCTCACCAGTATTTTGGGTTTCTTGACAGCATTGATTGGTCTTATTCCTGATCAACAGTGTGGAAGAAGACCTAGTGGTGGTGATAAAAACATGGGTTGGTATCCATTCTTCGGAATGACTGCTTGTGGACCTGAGTTAGATAATGATGGTTTTGGTGAAGTTGATATTGGTAAGGCACTAGGAAATTGTGGCACCGATAAGATGGGCACATCATTCCTTGACGGCATCATGGAATGTGCTGTGCCTTACATGACACAGGCGACAAACTATCTGAGTGGTGCTTATGACTTGAATATTGGCACCCCTGGTAAGCAGGCAACTATTAAAAAGACTGCATCTGGATCTACCGATATTTCTGTAAAAACTAACCAGAAAGTTGCTGCTGAAGCAAGAGCACGAGCAGAGCTTAAAGCGCAGGGGGTAACTGATCCTGACAAAGTTGAAAAGGAAGTTGAAAAATATGTAAAGAAAAATACTCCTAAGAGCAAGAAGAAGGGTAAGTCTGGTGAGCAGGATGATACTGCAAGTTTCGTTGCTGACCACTCTATCAAAGCAGGAAACTTCACTCAAGAAACTCATGGTGACGACTGTAAGACAGTAGACTCAACGTATGCTATTACAGTTGGTGAAGATTATCGTCTTAAAGTTGCTGGTGACTTCCATTTGGAAGTTGGTGGAGGATTCTTTATACATGCTGCTGGTGGACCTAAAATCACAACTGATGAAAAAGGTAAAGACACCAGTGACAACTCAAAACCCCAAAAGCACACAATGCTTTTTGGATCTGATCTTGAGGTAAAGGTCCAAGGTGCGGGTCTTGCTCTACATGCTTCAGAATATACTCTTTCTGCTAACACCCACAAAATTCAGGGTGGAAACTACAACAACGTTTGTGGTGTGCAAGAGCATAGTGGCGGTGAGCATGTTTTCTCTGGTGGTATGTTTAATGTTGGTGCATCTGGTGTGCAGTTTAATGTTAATCCAACCTCTCTGCCAACTACGGTGGGATTCAATGTTAACTGTGGTGGTCCAGTTACATTCACGCAGTTTGGCACCACTCCACTGTTTACCATTGCTAACCCATTGGGTGCAGTGGTTACCAACTCTCTGAGTTGGAGCACAGATACTCAGACAGCGATCACTCTCACCGCTAAGGGTGCAATCACCGCATCTGCTGCCCTTGCCCTGACGCTTGACGCTGGTGCTGCTATGACCCTGACTGCCAAGGCAGCAATGGTCTTGACTGCCCCCACGATCAAATTGAATTGACACCGCCCCAGCGGTGTGCTATGATATGTGGGTAAACGAGGCACCCAATGACCGACCTAGAGCAGGTATTCATCAACTTCTCCAAACGTGAGATCAAACTCATGGACAACGAAGGAAACGACAAAGTTGTAAATTGGAGATGGGATGATGAGGGTCTGGAAGGATTTACTGAGACCGTTTCTGAAATTCAGGATATCCTTGATCCTGACATGTTGACCTATTGTTTTTCTGTAAAAGAATGAATGACACTATCCGAATAACTGAAGCAGAAGCAGAGAAGTATCTTGAGTTTCTGGTAGATATGTGTGAGCGCAATCGTTGCGTTTGGCGTATCGAAAGACCTGATGGTGCTGCTGTAATTCTTGCACCAATTATGCAATCTGGTCCTCCTATCAGCGACGAAGTAGTCAATGAGGTTGAGGAGTTTAGAAAGCAATTCCTTGACAACGTTGGGGTCAAGGATATATAATACACAAGCAAGAGAGCAACATTCATGAGTCAATTTGAGAGACTGGAGAATACATTTTCTCCTCTGTATAATGAATTGAAATCTCTTACTCTGAGTGCAGATTTTCCGTGGTTTTATAACCCTGCTGCAACTCCAGAAGATAAGGATACAGGTCATTATCAGGACATTCCTTTCTATAGTCACACCTTTCTTGCACGTCCTAAGTGGTTGGGTATGGGTCAAACCTATTACCCAGTAGAGCAATCTATTTTCATGCAGAAGTATTATCCACTTCTGGAAGAAATTATTGATGCTAACAACTTGAATGTGAATTCTCTCTTGAGATTCAACGCAAATTGTGTGCATCCTTCTAAGGATCGCCGTTTATCCATTCCTCACAACGATCATCCATTCCCACATAAAAACATTCTTATCTACTTCACTGATGCAGGTGGTGAGACGGTGTTAATTGATGAGGACAACCCTATGACTACTGTTCCGCAATCTGCAAATCTTAACTCAGCAAATAAAATTTTCTATCCTGTTGAGGATGACATTGTTTTGTTTGAAGGTTTGCATTGTATGCGTCCTCCTGTTGACAAACGACGTATTGTCCTTGTTGCCACTTTCTTCTAGGCAACTTTTCTGGGAGCGTGGCGGAATCGGTAGACGCACCAGACTTAAAATCTGTTGAGAATTATCTCGTGGGGGTTCAAGTCCCCCCGCTCCTACTATGGATAAAAAAACCCTGATCCAAATGCTTCATCAAAATGAAAATGATTACCATGAGTTACCAATGTATGGTCTGATTGCTGATTGGTATCTTCGCTATTGGCACCTACATATAGCATTGTATCAGTATTTGGATCTTGACAAGGAAGACTATTTCGGTCCTTGGCCCCTTCGTGAATGACTGATCACACTCACTGGACACACGGCGGATTGCCTCGTAAATCAGTCAACATTCTTAGACTTATTTCTGAGTTAGAAGGATGTTACCAACTCACTAAATATATGGCATTTGACGAGGATAATGCTATACTGGATGAGATGAAGCAGAGGTATTACAAACTCTACTTCAAAACATCCAAGGAAGAACGCCAAACTATCTAATTAATCTAATGGCATCTAAATTTGCTTACACAATGGAAGAGGTGACTGCAAAGTATCCTCAATTTGCAATGGATCGGATCAAGTATGAGAAACGGGTAATTACCGAATCTCTGCAGTGGAGAATTCAAAACCCAAATTCTCCAAAGTTTTCTCTTCGTGCAGACTCTGTTAGAAACTACTTCCCTTACCTTGATAAGGAAGCGGTGCGATGTGTCCAATCTGCATTTCGCAACAGGTTCTACGATAACAAAGATGATGTAGATTATTCCAAATATTGGAATGAACCTGCTCTGACACAGGTTTTCAAAGACCTGGATAAGACGAATGCTGCTCTGACTCGCATTTTGATCGAAGGAGAAAACGCAGACGGAAGTCTTACTGCTCGTATGGGTATTGTACCTGCAGACGTTGACAACAACATTAGTGTTGAATACAATGGTAATGTTTTTAGAAGTAAACTGAAGTCAGAAGCACACTTCTATGCTATAATTGATGCCGTCAGAAATTTCTGATATTATC
>CEOI01045335.1_pt1 | contig 16094 bp, 8 predicted proteins | sample 530351 | NCBI WGS metagenome assembly CEOI01 (sample SAMEA2619962, study PRJEB7988) | marine metagenome | biome: marine biome (ENVO:00000447); feature: deep chlorophyll maximum layer (ENVO:xxxxxxxx); material: "saline water (ENVO:00002010), including plankton (ENVO:xxxxxxxx)" | depth 17 m | reverse complement strand
TAACTCAAGCTGCTAACAACTTTGTATTATTCAAAGGAATCTAATCATTTACACTAATAATAACCTCCACCTACGGGTGGGGGTAATTATTATTTTACAAACTATTTAATTATATTATATTATGGCAAAAAAAGCTAAAGCAGAAAATGTTGAGGTTGCACCTCAAGAAGTTTCAGTAAAAACTGAACCTAAAAAACCAGTTAAAAACAACTGGGAAATAAAAGATAGAATTTATTATCTTAAAGGCAATAAAACACCATTAACTCATACAATACCAGGTAAGCACACTAAAAAACATGCTTTATTGTATTTTGATAAAGATACGGGAAAGCAAAGAGAAATTAGATATGCTACAAATCAAGATTCACCACTAGTTGATGAACAAAAAGGTGAGTGCACAATGGGACATATTGTTTTTAGAGAAGGTAAATTACTAGTACCACAAGCTAAACAAAACTTACAGAAATTATTATCTTTATATCACCCGTTAAAAGGTAGAACTTATGAAGAATATAGTGCTGTAGAACAAGCTAGTGATGAACTAGATACATTAGATCTTCAAATAGACGCGTTAAATGCAGCTAGATCAATGGAAGTTGATTTTGCTGAAGCAATAATGAGAGTAGAACTAGGATCGCAAGTAAATGAAATGAGCTCTAAAGAAATTAGAAGAGATCTATTATTATTTGCTAGAAAAAATCCTAAATTATTTATATCTTTAGCTAACGATGAAAATGTACAGCTTAGAAATCTAGCTATTAAAGCAGTTGAAGCTGGTATTATAAAAATGTCTGGAGATCAAAGATCGTTTACATGGGGAACAAATGATAGAAAATTAATGAATGTTCCATTTGATGAAAATCCTTATTCTGCATTTGCAGCTTGGTTAAAAACCGATGAAGGAGTAGAAGTTTATCGATCTATAGATAAAAAACTTAATTAACAAGTGATATTAATATAGGGGCAGCGCTTGCTGCCTCCATATTATAATAAAAAAATATAATGGCAGTAAACGTAGATACAGTATACAAAACAGTCTTATTAATAACAAATAAAGAGCAAAGAGGTTATTTAACTCCAGATGAGTTTAATAAAATAGCTACACAAGTTCAATTAGAAATAATTGATGATTATTTAGAAACTATTAATCAACAGTTTCGTTTTCCACAAAATGATACAGAATATGGTAATAGATTAAAAAATGTACAACAAAAACTTGATGCTTTTAAAACAATAGGAACTTGTACTTTTAATGCAGCTACAGCTACTGCACCGGCATACTTTGCTATGCCAACATCTTCTAATACACCTGGTGGCACTCAATCTTTCGCTACTTCAGGTACAGCCACAGCTTATCCACTTACTACTATTACTCAAGCCGATGTTGAAGACTCTTCAGTTGTTGTAAATATAGAAATACCAACAGGAGCTGCTGGTGTAACATACGATGCTGCAAATTGGAATATAGTTGGTGGTAACTTTAATGCTAATGTTTCTGGAACACCTACACCGATTGGTGCTGGTAATACTATAAATATTGTTTTATATCCTAATGATTTTTATAAACTAGGAACTGTACTATATAAAAGTGATAGAGAAGTACAACAAATTGAAAGAAATGAATTAGCGTTATTAAATTTATCTCCTATAAGTAAACCTACTGAATATTTTCCGGTAGGAATATATGAAAATAATACTATTACTATTTATCCTCAAACTATAAACGCTGATATTCAAGCAACTTATATAAGAAAACCAGCTAATCCTAAGTGGAATTTTGATTCAGCTGCTGGTTATTATGTTTGGGATCCTGTAGGTTCTGTAAATTTTGAATTAGATAAAACAGAGCAAACAAATATAATAACAAAAATACTTTTTTACGCGGGAGTTGTAATAGAAGATGCTACGGTAATAGACGTTGCTGCAGCAGAAATACAAAAAGAATCACAAAACTCTAAAAGCTAATTAAATGGCATTAATAACAGAAACAAATCAACAATATTATCAAGGCGCACAACCTTTTAGAGGAGATGCAGGCGATTCCGCTGGTCAAACTTTTACAACTACGTTTGACACTGACTTAGTTTTTGGTTCATATGATCCTGCTCAACAAGATTATACATTAAATAATTTTAAATTATATACTAGTGCTACAGGAATACCAGGAAGTTGGACAGAATATACATCTGCCTATACAGTTGTTAATAATGTTATAACAATTACAGGTAATCCTGGTGCTAATGTTTATATTGTAGTACAATTAAAAAAATTAGATGGTGGAAAATATGGTACTACTGACTCTACAAAAGCAATAGGAGATACAGTAGAAGAAAACTATGGAAGTTATCAATACATAAAGCTTAATGATATAATTAATAATTTTTTAGTAGCATATGTAGGTAAAGATAAATTAGTACCTAGTATAAAAAGAACAGATGTAATTTTTCATGCTAAAAGAGGTTTACAAGAATTTAGTTATGATACATTAAAAAGTATAAAATCTGCAGAATTAACAATACCAGAGAGTTTAAATTTAGTAATACCACAAGATTATGTTAATTATGTTAGACTTTCATGGATAGATGATTTTGGTGTACAAAGAATTATATATCCAAATAATAACTTAACAACAAATCCTTATTACACACAACTTCAAGATAATGCAGGTGTACCAACACAAGATAATTTTGGTGAAGATATTGAAGGAACATCAATAACAAAAGAAAGATGGGATAATGCTGATACTAAATTTATAAATGCAGCAGAATATTATACTTGGGAAAACTGGGCATATGGTTGGTTTAATGGTGAATATGGTGCAGGACCATGGAACTGGGGTCAACTTTATGGTATTGATCCACAGTATAGTCAAGTCAATGGTTGGTTTGGAATTAACGAAAGAGATGGTCAGTTTACTTTTTCAAGTAACTTAGTAAATAAATTAATAGTATTAGAATATTTATCTGATGGTTTATCTCATGATTTAGATACTAGAGTTCCTAAATTAGCTGAAGAAGCTTTATATTCTTACATGCTATATAATATACTTTCTACAAGAGCGAATGTTCAAGAATACATAGTACAAAGATTTAGAAAAGAAAAAAGTGCTAAAATAAGAAATGCAAAAATTAGATTATCTAATATAAAAAGTGATCAGATAGTTCAGGTTATGAGAGGTAAATCTAAATGGATTAAACATTAAATTAAATGGCAGAAGCTAAAAATAATTTCATTAAGTCTAAAATGAATAAAGACTTAGATGAAAGATTAATACCAAATAACGAATATAGAGACGCGTTAAATTTACAAGTCGCTAAATCAGACAGTGATGACGTTGGTTCGTTAGAAGCTATTTTAGGTAATGCTGTAGTTTCTAGTGGATCAGGTTATATTATAGGTCATTGTGTCGATGAGCAAAATGGTTTAGTTTATTTATTTAGAACTAATTATACTGCAGCGCCAGATATATTACCTGGTGATTTAGATACTGATTATGGTATGAAAATAGATGTATATAATAAATCATCTAATCAAACACAAACATTAGTCCAAGGTAATTTTTTAAATTTTTCTACAGTTAATCATATTTATGCTACTAATTTAGTTGAAAATTTATTGTTTTGGACTGATAATAGAAATACACCTAGAAAAATTAACGTAGATAAAACACTAGGTTATTATACTAATGAAGACCAAATATCTGTAGCTAAGTTTACTCCTTATAGTCCACCAGAATTTATAAATTTAAGATCAGTTATTACTCCTTCAGCAGCAACTCACCCTTCTACAATGAGTGACGCAGCCGACCCTCCTACAGTTACAATAGGTTTAACAACAATATCTTCGGTTAATTTAGCTGTAAAAAATTATAGAAATGGAGATCCGATTCTACAAGCTCAATCTACATCTGCTTGGACTGATGCAAATAATACTTCAACTGGTGCTTGGTGTTATTATAATGATGATTTTGGTAACGGAGTTACTTATGGTATATTATATAATAAATGGGCTGTTTTAGATAGTAGAAAGCTTGCGCCGGTAGGCTTTGAAGTTGCTAGTTTAGCTCAATGGGATAATGTATTAGATAATTCAGGTACATCAGGTAGTACGCCATATACTGGAGCAGGTGTAACATTAAAAGAACAAGGTACAGAACATTGGAATGATAGTGGTAGTCCAACAGATTTAGGAACAAATCTTTTAGGTTTTAGCGCTAGAGGCGCTGGTTTTAGAGATGATCCTACAGGAAATGATTTTACACAAATAAAACAAGTTGCTACTTTTTGGACAAGTGATGCTGCTGATGATAGTTTTATAAAAATGACTTATAATAGCGCTGATGTTACTGTTGAACCAGCAGTTGCTGGTACTCCAAAAAGAGATGGTAGATCTGTAAGAGTAGTAAAAAATACAGGTTATAATGGTTGGAATGGTGATCCAGAGTTTTTGAAAGATAAATTTGCTAAGTTTAGTTATAGATTTAAATATGATGATAACGAATATTCTGCACCAGCACCATTTAGTCAAGATGTTTTTATACCACAACAAGAAGGTAGGTTTGTAAACGAAGATGAAAACGAAGCATTTATATCAACAGTAGTAGAATTTATGCAAAACTCTGTAAACAATGCTGTGTTAAATATTAAACTTCCTTCAACAGATATTATTACTGATTATAAAATTAAAGGTATTGATATTTTATTTAAAGAATCAGATAAACAATCATATTCAGTATTAGATAGTGTGGTTGTAGATAGTGATTTTATTAGTGATTTAAATTATACAAATATTTATCAGTATACTTATGAGTCTCTATTACCTGTTAAAACATTACCGATGGATCAAACAACTAGAGTGTTTGACAGAGTTCCATTAACTGCACTAGCTCAAGAGTCTGCTGGTAATAGAATAATGTATAGTAATTTTACAACAAGATTTGGTACACCACTTGGGTTAGATTATTATGCTCAGGTAGCAGATAAAGACTTACAAGATTACACTGAATATCCTAATCATTCTTTAAAACAAAATAGAAATTATCAAGCAGGTATAATTCTAGCTGATAAATATGGAAGGCAAACTGATATTATTTTATCTTCTCGTGACGATCAATTAGATGCAAGTGGTAATCCTATTCCTGGATCTAACGTATATAGTAGATATAAACCTTTATCTTTTGCTGATGATGTAGAAAATTGGAGAGGAGATAATTTAAATTTAGTTTTTGACAGCATGATACCTGAAGCGGCTAATGCTGCAAATACAACTAATGATTACCCAGGTGCTTATGCTATTGGAGCATACTATGAAGTATTAGATGATGGAACTGAAGCTGGAAAATATTTTTGGGATAACAGTAATCAGTCTATTACAGCTTCTGCTTCACAAACAGTATTTGATTTTCTTGGTATTACATATGATGATATAGGTCAAACAGGAAATACTTTTGAAGTTTATAAAAATGAAAGTACAAATGGTTGGACTAAATTAACTTTAACAACAGATTATACGGTAGTAGATAATGGAAACGATGAACCTCGAGTTACACTAACATCAGGCGCTACAGCAGGTGTTGTATACAAAGCTAGATTATTATACACAACAGCAAACTTAAATAAATATCAAACCGGACAATATGTAAATGGTGATCCTGATTTAATTGCAAACTTTGCAAGTGTTTATACAGATTATTATAAAGCTGGTAGAAAACTAAAAGGTTTATATTGTGATTATACAGAGATAACAAGCGTGAGTACAATTGGAGATCCCGTAAGAGGAGTAACTTTTTTTACAAAAGATGAAGTAGCAGAAACTTATTTATTTAATGAGTCGGCTGTAACAAGATTAGAACCAGCGTTAGCTTATGATAAAACATTTGCTACATATAGAATAAATCCAAAAGGATTTTATACTTATAGAGTCGGTGTAAAACAAACTGAACAAGAGTATTATAATGTATATTTACCTGGAATACTTAATGGTTATCCTATAGTTGACAGCACTATAGAGCAAGGTAAAACATCTTTTATTACTTTAATAAAGGACAATGTAAATAAAGTTCCTAGAAATCTACAAGATGTTGGTCCTACACAAGATGTTTTTACTAGTGATGAGCAAATGTGGGGAAGAGTTGTAAATGTTCCACAAGTCGTAAGTGCTAATCCAACTGGAAATAGAACTTATAATAGACAATATTTTCCAACTAATAGTCCTGATCAAGTAGATCAAATAGCAACTACAACTGATTTATTTCCTGATCTTGCAACTGTAACACCACCAGCTGCGCCTACTACTGATAAGTATAATTATAGATGTGTATATGATGGTAAAGGATTTGATCAACCTTTAATTGCTAAAATATCTACACAAGCACCAATAGGTGAAATAGAAAGCACATGGACAACACCTGGCTCAGGTACTAACAACCCGTATCCAGGCAGTATGTCATTAGCTGTATATGAAACAAAACCTGTAACAGTACCTTTTGAATTATACTATGAATCATCTACGGCAGAATTAATATCTGAGTTAAACAATTCTATACAAGGAGCTAACACAGCAATAAATGGTATGAGTTCACCAACTGTTTCGTTTACTGAAAACCTACCAGTTGATTCACAAATTACTACTGATATATTTCCTACTATTAGTGGTTTAAACTATACTGGAGCAACAGGTGAATTAATAGAAGTATTTCCGTTTTTACCTAATGCTAATTTTGATGGTCCTAATGGTATTGATACAACTACTAATTTTGCAGTAACTGGTGATGGAGCAGGTGGACCAAGATTTACTTATAGTTCAGCTCAAGTAGGTAGTATATTTATTAAAACAGGTGATACTTTTTATTACGGTGCAAATGGTAATGGAGTTGATGTTGGTTTAGGTAATGCTTATGCTGGAGTATTTAGATATAAAATAAGATGGACTGATAGTGGTGTTACATATGATGTTACAGATACTTTTGAATTAGGCTCTGCAGATCCTATAATTGTTACACCTGCAATTACTAATATTGTTACTCCACAAACCACATATTTATTTGGATCACAAGGTAGTATTACCTCAGGTGTTCCAGGTGCTGGTGTATCTCCTACATCTAGAAACGGTAGTGCTAGGCCTAGTGATAAAACTACTTATGGTAATTTTGTACAGTTCGATATAGGAGCAGGACAAGCTAATCAAGCTTGGCGTTTATATGAAATACAACAAACAGATGTAAATGCAGTTACAACAACTTATACAAGTCAATCTGATTTAGACGCTAGATTTACAATAGGGTTATCAGGGTTAACAGGTAACGCTGGTGATGCAGATAGAAAATGTGGTTTTAATTTAAGAGTAAACACTGCATTAGTAGCTGGAAATAGTTATTTATTAAAATTTAGATGTACTGATACCACTGGTAACACAGTAGATACTGATGTAAGTTTTGCTTTAGCGGCTGCTACTTGGACAGGAAGTGTTATTGGTTTAGGATATACATCTGGTACAGCTGCATATTTACCAAATGCTGGTTCAAGTCTTACTAATTTAATAGGTAATTCAACTTATCCAAATATAAAGTGGTCTGGTCAATTCCAAAACTGGAGAACAAGTGGTACTAAACTTGTTTTAAGATATAAATCTTTTGGTTCTAATGGAAATCAACAAGCAGTAGTTAAATTAGGTAATACAAATAATGGTTTAGCAAGTGGTAAAATAGGACAACTATGTAATAACACTGATACGGGGTTAAGTCCAGCGGGTACTCAATACTCTTTAGATTTTGAAACTACTTATAAATATGCTATTATTTCTCCAGATGTATTAGCTGCTTTTACTGGAGTAACTTCTACTGAAACAGCAAATGGATTAAGACCAGGTATGAAAAACACTGCACCACCAGGTACAAATCCTAATATTAGTTATCCATATGACGCGTTAGATTGTGCAGTCGTCAATTGGTATTTAGAAGTAACAACAGCACCTTTTGCTAGTATGGCTGGTAATAGTTATGAAATTTCTATAATGTATTGTGATGTTCTTGTTACAAATCCTAATGCAAGTAATACTTTTGTAATTACAGCAGCTCCAGGTAATGATCCTCCATTTTATTCTGGTGCCAGTGCAGTTGCTCAAACACCAACAGTTTTACCTATTACCAATGTATAACCTAAAAATAACAAAAAATAAGTGATAATTAATTATGGCAGCTATTATTCCTGTAAAATATTATAACACATACATTTTAAAAAAGATAGCTCCTCCTGGAATATCTGATGATTATGATTGGTATGTAGAAGAATCTAGAATAAAAGGCGGTTATAACAATGTGTCAACAGGTTTATCGCCTAGAGCATTTTTAAAATCTGATAATAATTCTACTGAAACATTAGGAAGTACAATTATATATTCTGGTATATTTAATTCTAGAACCGGTATAAATCAAACAAATCAGTTTCCCTCTGGTCAAGATATTACTAGAGGTGTAAACCCAGCTAATGGAACTGTTCAAAGATTATACGCTGAAAATACTAATTTAACTATATTCCAAGAGAAAAAAGTAAGTAGAGCTTTAATAGATAAAGATGCTATATATACACAAGAGGGATTACCAATGCAAACAGCTTCTAATGTAGTAATAGGTGGTATTGTTCCTGTTCCTGGTAAATGGGGTATTAGTAAAAACCCTGAAAGTTTTGCTGTATATGGATATAGAAAATATTTTACTGATAAAGATCAAGGCGCTGTATTAAGATTAGCAGGTGATACTATAACAGAAATATCTAGTTATGGTATGTATGATTATTTTAGAGATCAATTTTTAGAATTAGGTAATGGTAAGGTTTTTGGAGCATGGGATATTCATAATAAATGTTATACGTTATCATTACAACCAGTTTTAAGTAAATCACAAAACTCAACTCAAGCTACATTAGCTTTTGATGAAAATGTATTAGGTTGGACTAGTTTTTATAGTTATATCCCTGATCAAATGTTTAGTATACAAAATTCTTTTTACTCTACTAAAGATGGAAATGTTTGGCAGCATTATTCTACTAATGTACCAAGAGCTAATTTTTATGGTTTACAAAATGATACTAATGTTACTACTATTTTTAATACACAACCTTCATTAAGCAAAAGATTTAGAACTGTAAATTTTGAAGGAGATAGTCTTTGGACTTTACAGTCTTTTGTAACAAGTGATGGTGACACAGCTAATTCAATTGCTGCTTATTCAGTTCCTACTACACTAGCACAAATGGAAACAGCTTTATTACAAAATAAATTTAAAGCAAAAGAAAATAAATATTTTGCTAACCTAGTAAATACTTCTACTGCTCAAGCAGGTGAAGTTATATTTGGTCAACAAGTATCAGGACTAAAAGGTTTTTACGCAACAGCTAAATTTGTAGCTGCTAATGATAAAGACACTGGAGCTCAAGAGTTATTTGCGGTATCTAGTGATTACAACGAATCATCTTATTAAATGAAATTAACTGAAATAGATAAAATACAAAAATTACAAGATTTAATTGTAAGCAATAATGATTTACCTGGAATATATGGTGATGGGAAAAGTATTGCTACGATGGAAGAAATACCTATTAAACATAGTTTTGCTGATCAACTTTATATAAGACAAATGGATATGAAAGCTGGTCATATAGTTATAGGAGCTATACATAATCACAAGCATGTATGGTTTTTAATGTCAGGTAGGGTTATAATTAATAACAATGGAGATATAATCGAGCATGTAGCACCTTGTTATACAATTTCTGAACCAGGTTCAAAAAGATTAATATATGCTGTGGAAGATTCTACATTTGTAAATGTACATAAAAATCCCAGCAATACAGAAAATATAGAAGAGTTAGAAGAAACAATAGTTTCTTTTAGTCAAGATGAATTTAATAATAAAAAACAACAAACATGAGTTTCTTAGCAGTAGGCATAGGTCTTGGAGCTTTAAATATTGGCGCGGGTATACTAGGAAGTGGCGCGGCTAGAAGAGAAAGGCGAAGAGCAGAAGCACGAAGACGAAAACTTCAGAAAAAACTTAATTATTTGGAAAATAATAGACAACCTATTATTAATCCTTATGCGGGTGTTACTAATTTATCAGATTTAGCATCAGATCTTTCACAAGGTATAAGTAATCCTTTTGCTAATTTATCTGTTGCTACTCAAGCTGCAGAAATGAAAATTGATCAAAGTAATATTGCATTGGCTAACACGTTGGATACATTAAGAGCTACTGGTTCTAGTGCTGGTGGTGCAACTGCATTGGCTCAAGCAGCTTTAAAATCAAAAGCAGAAGTAGCGGCAAGTATTGAACAACAAGAAAAAGCTAATGAAGATAAAAGAGCTCAAGGTCAAGTTGATTATGAAAATAGATTAAATCAAGAAGCTAGAAGATTACAAAGCATTGCAATGTCAGAGGGTATAAGAGAACAACAAGCTGAAGCAGCTGGTTTACAATTTGAATTTGGTGCTAGAGAATCTAGAGAACAAGGTAGAATAAATAGAGTAGCTAGTCAAATGGGTCAAGCTGCACAAGCAGCAGCTCAAGCAAGAGCAGATCAATATGGAGCTATAACAGGTATGGTTGGTGGCTTAACTCAAATGGGAGCAATGGCGTTTATGGGAAGTCAAGGTGGTCCAAGTGGTGGTTAATAAAAAAATAAAAATGGAAGATAAAAACATAAAATACAATTTATTAATAAAGCAAATGCTACAAAGCGATGCGATTGCATATGCTCCTGGTTATATATCTAGTATTACAGATAACGAGTTTGGTGTGTTTAATAAAGCATATCAAAATGTTGGTAAAATTTACGCAAAGCTTAAAGCGTCTATTCAAAATAATAATTGTTTAGACGAAAATTGTACATTAGAACACAAGCGGTTATTACATTTAGAGCAAGCTCCAGCAAAGTCAATAGAATTTATGGAAAATGTTGTAGGTGAATTAGCGGTTACAGAAGAAGATTCTTACGATGTTAATAATGATTATAAATTTTTAGTAGCTCAATGTATTATTAATAAAAAACCTGGGTTTTCTAAAAATGATGGCTACGATGTTTCATTGTATTTATTAGAAAACGGTAGTCAAGAACTTATTTTTACTGGACCTATTTTTAAAGAACCTTTTATAATTAATAGTAATACTTTAGCAACTTTGTTAGATGCTGGTACATCTATGGTTGTATCTACGCCTAAAATAGAAATATTAATGGACGAATTATTAAAAGAAGTAGGTGTCTTTGCTCCTGAAATGTTTGATGAACAAGGTAAATTATTAAATATAGCAAAAATAAAAGAAGAATTTATATTAAAAACACCTGATGGATCATATGATTATGAAATAATAGACATAGGTAATAACAAAGGTAGAAATATATTACAATATGATTTAGATAAAATAGAAAGAAAAGTAGAACCTTTTATGAATGCAGAAATAGCTGGTCTTTTACAAAGCGAACAAGAAGCTGTAGCTTTGTGGAACGTGTATTTAGGTAAAGAAACAAGTTTAGAAGAAGACGATCAAATGATGCAAAACGCTAATGCTGGTAGTGTTGCATGGGATTATGCTAAAGTTTTACCTTTAAACCAAACTAATAAAAATAAATTTGCAACTCATTTTAAAAACTATTTTTTTAAAAATTATTTATTACAGTTTACAAAAAATCAACTACCAGTTGTACAACAAGATGCTGGTGTTTTTGATTTAGAAGAAGCTAAATCAGCTAAAGCTCAAAAGTTTTTAGACGATAACAATTTAAATTAAATATATAATGTCTGTAGATACATTTAAACAATCAAAATTACAATATGTAGTATCTTTACAAGCACAAGGAATCAAAGGTGATGAATTAAAAAAGCGTGTAAAAGAATGGGAAGCAGCAAATCAAAATTTAAAAGGTGAAGATGATGCTATAATAGATCCTAATATAGGCGAAACATCTGCTATAGATATAACAGCATACAAACCTACAAGATATTTTAATGACGATGGTAGTTTTAATTTAGATGCTTTTGAAAGTGAAGATGGTAAAAAAATAGCCGAAGCAATAAATAATAATGAAAATAAAGAAGACGATATAAAACTCGATCCAAATGAGTATGCTGTTTTTAATAATGATGGTAGTTTTAATCTAGATGCTTTTTCTGATCCTTCTTCTAGAAAAGCTGCTTTACAAGCTAATCTTCCTGAACCTGATAAGGTGTATGATATTGGAGACGTTTCTTATAAAATGAGCTTTAATGACAACGGTGAATTAGTATTTTATTCTAAAGGTATCAATGACGATGAGTTTACTAGTGCAGAAGGTAACGAGCTTAGAACAGCAGTTATAATGGATAAACTAGGTATACCTTTACAAGATTTTGATGTTAATGATTATTTGTTAGAGCTTGAAGAAGCTCCTCCGCCACCAAAAAAATCAAAAACAACAGCATATGAAGATAAAGAAATTATTTACGGACAGTACGATAAAGACGATCCACTAAGACCTGTATCTGTAAGAGAAGATAATTTTGAGGAATTATTTTTAGAAAATTTTGGTGTTACAACTGAGTATGTAGAAGGATTATTACCTGTACTTAACGAAAAACAATATGCACAGCTAGAAGATAAAGCAAGTCAGTTTTATCAAAAAGAAGGTGATGTTTATCAATTAGTTAAACCTCAACAATTAGATACTGTTTATTTACAACCTAGTAGTTTAAAAATTAAAGTTAAAAATATAGATTTTGATTTTGATAGAATAAAAATTAATGGTAAAAAAATAGATCCTGAGTATGTAATGGAATTAATAGAAAAGGATCAAGGAGCTTTTGCTGGAGTAGAAACACTAGAAGATTATTTAATAGCACATGAAGAAGCAGGAGCAGACGTTGAAATAATAACTGATTACGAAAACTCTTGGTGGAAAACATACGATGATTATGAAGAGTATATTAATGCTCCAGGTCCTCATTGGCAAGCATTTACAGAAGCAAGACAAGAAATTAATAATCTTAATTTAGATTATATACCAGCTACAACTAAAAAAGTAGGAGCACCGGGTGGATCAAGAGGTTACATGGATATAGAGGTACCAGGTGAACAACCTTTCCAAGAATATTTTGACGCTGCTAAAAAACTACTTACTAAAGAAAGAGAAAGAACAAAAAATAAAGCTCCTATTACAAGAGAGGAACTAGAAGCTCAAGTTAGACTTTTATTAATAGAAGAAAAAAGAAATGAAATTTTAAATCAAAGAAGAGTTGATTTTTTAGATAGTTTAGATGAAGATAAAAGATTAGAATTAGTTGATAATTTATTTGGAAGACAAGTTTATAGAATTAAAGAACCACAAAGTCAACAAGATAGAGCAAATAATGTTCCTCCTACTTATCAATATTATGATCAATTTGATAATAATGTAACAAATCTTGTAATATTTGGCTCAGAAGTAATGAAAAAAATAGAGTCAGGTGAAATGGATTATTCTGAGTTAATCGCTTTAGATCCTGATGGTATAGGTTATAGACAACAAGAACCTAGAACAGGTGCAGCAGCAGAAGGTGAAGCTGCAGGAACTTTAGACACAGGTTATTTAGATCAAATAAAAGATAAATATTTTGATAAATCAGGTAATTTTATATTAAGTCCTAATGTTAATTTAAAAGAAATAAAGTATTCTGAAGAAACTCTTAAAAAAATAAATTTTACACAAAGAATTCAAAACATTGAAAACTCTACAGAGTTTAAAGCGGCTGAAGTTAGCAAGCAAAAAATTGAAAATATATATGTAGATTTAGAAAATTTACAAAATATTATAAATGAAAAAATTAAAAAAGGATTAGATTTTGATAAAGATCTTACTAAATATAACACTTTATTAACTGAAGCTAACAATGAATCTAAATTTGTTAATGAAATTGTTGCAGATATAAGAACGTTATACAATAATGTAAAACTTGATTACAGTGAATACTTAAGAGATATTGGTCAGTTTTTTGATGCTGAAGAAGAGTTTGATTTCTTAAAACGTAATTACTCTTACATGAGTACTTTGTTTGGAGATGAGTTAGGCGAAGGAAAAGCTGTTAGAACAACTACTAGTTTTCTTACAAGCATAGTAACTAACATTGCTACTCTTATTGATTTTTTCACATATAATATAGCTACAGGAAGATTTAATGATCCAGGTCCTTTAAGCGGTCCTATGTTAAAAATGCAAGCTGACATAGTTGCATGGAATAAAGAAATAGAAAATAGACGTAAAAAACCTATAGAATTTAGTAATGCTTTTAATAGTGCGCCAGACTTTTTTGAATATCTTACATACAAAGGTATAGAAAATGCTCCTTTTATGGCTAGTATATTATTTGGAGGTACTCCTGGTATGATAGCAGCTTCAATGAGTAGTGGTGGTGCTTGGCAAGGTGAAAGATATTATGAATATTTAAATGGAGGTAGAGAATATAACGCAGGTTGGATGGCGTTATTAAGTACTGGTTATTCTTTAGCGGAATTTGGAGGAGGTATTTTACCTACTGTTGTAACCTATAGAATGATTAAAAATCGTTTATTAAGTCCACAAATGCAAGAAAGCGTTTTAGATGGTATACAAAGCTGGGGTACAAAATTTAGAAACTCAATACCTTTATATAGCACATTAATATTAGGTGATGCAGCAGGTGAATCTTTAATTACACAAACTACTCAAAATTTTCTAGATGGAAGACCAATACATACTGGTATGGGTGAAGCAGCTTTTTTAGGAGCAGCATTTTCTACAACTATAATTGGTTTTGCTGAAGGGTACGGTATGACTTTAAGAGCTTTAATGCCTAATGCTTTAAATAGAGAGTTTTTAGATAATACATACATGATAAACACTCTACAAAGTTGGCTAGAAACAACAGGAGAGGGTTATTATAAAACAAAAAATGGTTTTTTACTTCCAAAAACTAAAAGATCTCAACAAGAAATTGACAACATAAAGAAACAAATAGAAGATTTACAAGCTAGAAATATAGAAATATTATCAAATCGTAAAAAGAAGTTTAGAAAAAATGCTGATATAACAGGTTGGAGATTATATACTTCTGCCATGGAAAGATTAGCTAATTTAAAATTAAAAGCAGAAGAAATATATAATAGTGAGGTTTTAACTAAAGCAGAAAAAGACGCGTTAATAAAACCTTTAGAAATAGAATATCAATTAATAGTAAAAGCGAGAAATGAATATGTAGAGGCTTTTACATCTACATTTGGATTACTACCTAAAGCTGATCAAAATAGACTTAAAGACGACGCTAAAAGAAGTTTAGGAGTTAAAGGTAATGATTCACCTACAAAAGAACAAATATTAGAAGAAGCAAAGTCTTTACACATAAAAGAAAAATTAGAAACTAATTATTATAATAGTATAGATTTATTAAATAAATTAAAAGATAGAGGAGTTAAAGTTGAATACGCGTATGGAGAAACTAATACTGAAGCTATCGCGTTATATACTAAATTAATTCAAGCTCGTATTGATGATCCTAATTCTTATGTAGTATTAAAAAGTGGTCAAGTAGTAAAATTTGATAATGAAATAGGTAAAAAATATATAGCAGATTTTGTAGAAGCTATAAGATCTGGTGATGTTAATGGTCAAGTAACTACACTGTTAGATAAGAAAACTGGTAAAAAAACTTATGATGTTGTAATTTCTCAACAAAATGCTATAGCTAATCAAAACAGCGAAATACAGTTTCATGAATTAGGACATGTAATATTGTCTGAGTTAATCGGTACTGATCCTGCTTCGTTTGAACAAGTTGCTCAAGGTATATTAGTTTATTTAGCAGAAAACGATCCTCAAGCTTATATTAGAGTTTCTACTAAATCTAAAGGTAAAAGTCCTGATGAAGTATTTACTTACTTCTTAGAAGAACTTACTTCTGGTAGATTAAACATAGAAAAAGCTAAAGATAATAATTTCTTTGGAATTTTAGGTTTTGGTCTTAGTAAAATAGGTAGAGAACAAGGAAAAAATAATGATTTTAGTTTTAACTTTAAAAATGGAGAGCAAGGTGTTATAGATTTTTTAATTAGCTTTGCT
>CEOI01029457.1_pt1 | contig 16122 bp, 10 predicted proteins | sample 530351 | NCBI WGS metagenome assembly CEOI01 (sample SAMEA2619962, study PRJEB7988) | marine metagenome | biome: marine biome (ENVO:00000447); feature: deep chlorophyll maximum layer (ENVO:xxxxxxxx); material: "saline water (ENVO:00002010), including plankton (ENVO:xxxxxxxx)" | depth 17 m | reverse complement strand
CAACTCTGCTAATCCTTACGGGGGCAGCTAATACATAAGACATGGCACAATCAAAGGGTTTTTTCGAAAAGGTGGCGGGTCAAAGTATGGCCGCGCCCAGCACGTACAATAAAGCTACGGGTGGTCAGGGTTACGCTGTAGGCATCACAAACGGACAGATCTTCTTTGCTGGCTTGGGATTTGACGGCGGTAAAATCAATGTTGATAGTGCCACGTCTCATGGCTATGTATATAGTGACTCAGACGAGGACCTCGAGGTGTTTGTAGATACCACTGCAAAAATTGTCTACCCCACAGGTGAGACTGAGAATCTAACGGCCATGGCTGACTCCGAGATTATCAAGGGGTCTTTGGTTTTGATTGAGGGGCATACTGATAGCAGCGGACTGAGCAACGACGGCCTGTATAAAGTCAAAAGCTTTGACGCTAGTGCGTCTTCCCTTCACCTAGAAAAAACTGAGTTTGAGGGGTTTTTGGGTGACATCAAAGATGGTGTGTCTGACGCCAATGATAGCGACTCTGTTTACGGGACTGTGACTCTGCTTCCGTTCCCGCCTACTTTTAAGATCGTCCCACTCGACGATGGAGGTATCGCTGGTATCGAAGCCAACAACTGGGCAGGACAGGATGACGTTGTCGCCGACATCCCAGCGGGGACCGAGCTCCTCGTCGAGGCATTTAAGGTGACCTCTGCAACGAGCGATGCCTCCTGCATCTGTTACTTGCCTTGCTATCCGAGCCTCAAGTTTCACCCTCAGAGAGAAACTCTGTAATCACAATTAATTAAATACAATGGAAGAAGCACAAACTCAAGAGCCTGCCGTCGAGCAGGCTCCCGCACAAGAAGCGGTAACGGAGACACCACAGGAAGCCCCTGTGCAAGAGCCACAGGTTCAGGAAGCCCCTGCACCTGAGACTAAAGCTCCGTTCGAGATTTTTGACAACCCTGCCGATCTGGCGGCCAGCATGCAGCGAGAGGCTGCAGAGGCCGCATCCGTTCAGCAAGATGTCACGCCTCAACCCGAGGCACCCAATCCAGTTGAGCCACAGGCTGTTCAGCCCGAACCTCAACAAGCGCAGTACACGCAAGAAGATGTTGAAGGCGCAGTTCTTGGATTCCTTAGCGAGAGGCTGGGGAGGCAGGTGACTTCCTTTGATGATTTTGCACAGCCGCGTCAGCTCGATGAGAGGATTGAAACCATCGCTCGTTTCGTAGAAGAAACAGGGAAGCGACCTGAAGACTGGTTTGCATACCAGCGGTTGAATACGTCTGAGATGGACGATATGACCGCTATCCGTGTGCAGATGGCTGCAGACAACCCGACCCTAAGCAACGATGAGATCAATCTCCTTGTGCAGAGCAAGTATCGCTTGTCTTCCGAGGCTTCGGAAGATGATAAGCGATTGGTCCAGCTCCAGATGAAGATGGACGGTCAGAAGGCCAAAGCGGCCATCGAAGATTTGCGCCAGGGGTACAAAGCCCCAGAGGTGCAGCCCACTGCAGCAGAGCCAGAGAAACTGGTTGATGAGGCTTGGGTTTCTGAGATGGCTGAAAACGTAGACGCAATGACGGGGCTCGAGTTCGATCTCGGCAACGAAAACACGTTTATGTTCGGTTTGGAAGACGACTACAAGAATGAGTTGAAGCACAAGAATGCAAATCTTGAGAACTACTTCGACCCATACGTCCGTGAAGATGGTAGCTGGGACTACGACCTGCTTTCCTCACACCGCACTGTTATCGATAACATCGATAGAATCGTTCAGGCTGCCTATAGGCAAGGCATGAGCGAGGGTCAGCGCGGAGTGGTTCAGAATGCAGCAAACGTGCAGGCTAAGGCACCAGACGATGTGTCTGGCCAGCAAAACTCAAATCCGCTTGGCGAACAGGTCAGGCAGATCCTTCAAAGAAATAGGTCCACCATGACCTTCAACATCTAAAACAAACAATAAGAAAACATGGCAACAATTGGAACGGGCACTAACGCCGCAGTAAATCAGGCTCCTGCCGATCTGCGTCTGACGCCCGAAACTTATACGACGCTTGACAGCCTCGTCAAGACGACGAAGGACTTCGTCATGCCCGATCTCGTAGAGACCTACGGCGATCAGGGTATCACGGGATTCCTTCAGCTTACTGGTGCTGTTATCAGCGGCGGAACTTCTGACCAAGTCGATTGGTGGGAGGCAGGCCGTCGCCACACCTTGATTGACGCCGTTACATTTGCGTCGGCCACAGCAGGTAGTGACGGCAATGCTCCAGGCACAATCCAGGCAACTATCGACACCTCTGCTATGGCTCATGCGGCCAACCAGGCTGCTCACGTCAGCGGATTCCTGCAGGCTAATGATGTCGTTATGTCTGCTGCTACTGGCACGCGCTACATTGTGCAATCGGCAACTACTGTAGCTGACCCTGTTATGGTTTTGGAACCTCTGGACGGAAGCAATGGTGCCCCCTCAGAATCCACTGCTTCTAATGCCAGCACGTTGATTCACTTGGGCAATCTTTATGCTCAGGGCACTGAACAGCCTGGTAGATTCCAAGACGCTGACGTTAAGAAGCGGAGCAATCCGTTTATGATCGTCAAAGACCGCTACCAAGTGAATGGCTCTCAGGCCACGAACATTGGGTGGGTCAACGTCGGTGGCGGTGAGTACCGCTGGTTTATGTACGGCGAGCAAGAGGCACGGAAGCGTTTCGAGGATCGCCGCGAAATGATGATGCTTTTCGGTCAAAAGAACGCAGCTACCGTAGAAGATGTTGCTGCCGACATCGGTCCCGATCTGGCTGGTTCTGAGGGTTACATCTCTGCTATCGAAGATCGCGGTATCGTGATCACCAATGCGAATGCAAACCCGATGGACAGCTTCGCTGAGTTTGACGACCTCATCCTCGAGCTCGACAAGCAAGGCGCTCCTGCTGAGTACGCTATGTACTTGAATCGGAAGCAAGACCTCGCTATCGACGATATGCTTGCCTCTGGTGTCTCTACTGCTGTCTCGGCTGGTTTGCCTGGTCAGTTTGGTGCTTTCCAAAACAACGCCGACATGGCGGTGCAACTGGGATTCAAAACCTTCACGCGTGGTGGTTATACCTTCCACAAGCACGACTGGAAGCTGCTGAACGATCCGACCCTCTTGGGTGCTTCTAACTTCCTGCAGGGAGCTATGGTGCCGCTTGCGAACGTCGTTGACCCCCGCACGGGTGGTAACGCTCCTTCGCTGGCCCTGTACTACAAGGAGGCTAACGGATACAGCCGCGAGCTGGAGCACTGGGTGACTGGTGGTGGAGTCCTCGGACACACGAACAACGGTGACGCTGGTGCAGACGTGGCTACGTTCCACTACCGCTCTGAAGTCGCTCTCTGTGTCCGCGCTGCTAACAAGCACGTCGTCATCAAGGGCTAATTGTTAAACTGAAAAAACTTAGAAAACATGGCTTTGAAAGGAGAAAAGTACTTGTACTTCCGTAGCGACGCTACACTCGCAAACGATGACGATGCTGCTGCAGGATCAAACACCTACCCCCTCTCTGCGTTTAGGGGCATGGAGTCTACTTCGGACACCACGCTTACCCTTTACTTTGATGGTAAGGTAAACTTCCACGGTGATGGCACAGCAAATGTCGACAACCTCGCAGATACTGTTGTTCTCACTATTACCACTGCTAACAACCAAAAGGCTGTTATGCAGGGATTGGTTGAAGCATTTAACAACGCTAAAGGATCTTTCCTCGTTGTTGCTGACGATCACGCTAGTGAGTACTTGGTTGGAGATATTGCTTCTGTTGGAAACTTCTCAGTTGCGGCAGCTCAAGCCTAATATCATTAACTTGTTTCGAGAAAGGGGGCTTCGGCCCCCTTTTTTATTTTGTATTTTTGAGTGATGGCAAGCGAGAAGTACTTTCTGTTCAGAACTGAAAACATCACTGAGTTTAGTGAGGTGTTTTCAGACAGCGGTAGCAACCTCTCTATGCTGTCTATCAGCACCGATCAGGTGGCGTATATCACCGCCAAGCAAGGGAGCGTAGTTGTGGTCTTCAACAACGCGGGGCTGTATGAGACTTTCCAGGGGACAAGCCGAGAGGCGCTGACTAAAACTCGCATGGAGATATCGTGCGACGTGGGTCAGGAGCTCAGGCTGGTGCGCAAGATCACAGAGTTTATCACGAACCCCTCCCCTGTACGCAGGGTTTTGGAGTTTGATGCGGTCACTTCTAGCAGTAGCTTCAAGGAATCTAAACCAGCAACGCTGAAGCCTTTGCTGCCTAAGTTTCCTGTTGTCATGGCTACACAGGAAATCAGCGATGACCCCGCATCGATTGACCTGACGCAGACGACCACCACAACCATCGCTGACATCACTTTCCCTGCCCCGTCGTTGATGCCGATCATCGACTACAACGAAACTGGGTTGGCTGCACTTGGTGTTAACGACCAAGTGGGGGCGGCAAACAACTGGGTCAACGCTGGCACTGGTGGTGCGACATTCAATATCACAAACGATACGGGCACCCCAGATGTACAAAGGGACAACGGCATTATGGGGGGCACTGACCTTGCCGTGCAGTTCGCTACATCTGAGGACTTACACTTGGCTAACGCCTTAGAAGTAGAGGGCAGCTACACTGCATACATGGTTATTGGGACAACAGGCCCATACAGTGTGTTTGGTGGCAGCATCTTCGCTCACTCTACTCAGGGCACTTATATTGGCTTTGGCGCAACTGTTGGTACTACAGACCCTAAACCTAATGAGTTTCATGTAAACCATGCCATAGGAACGACGTATCGGAAGGCTTTTGTGAACACAAACAACACTGATTTCGATACGCAACAGTATAAAATACCTGATCCATTGCTAGATAATCAGGATGTAAACACAGTTACCTTCGATGGGCAGCAGACTTACGTCTTTGTTTTGCGTAGAGATAAAGACAACAACCTCTACCTACACAATCACTTAGGTGTCATAGTGGGCTTTATACCAAAGCAAGAAGAGGTGGGCAACTTCCGTACTAGCGGATTGCTTGCCATCGACCGCATAGGTGGCGGCGCTTTTCGCCACAACATCGCTCGAGTCGGCGTTATAACAACAGATATTGGTGGAGGAGCTGCGAAGAAGTTAGCTATCGATCTGCACGAAAAATACAAATTCTCTCCTTGATTATATTTGTAGCAAATTCAATTCAATATGAGTGAAACCACTACACAAAGACGGCCAGGCCGTCCGAAGAAAGCTGCTACCACAGAGCCTAAAGCAGCACCGAAAGCAAAGCGATCTGTAGTTCGCCGTAAGCAGGAGGTTAAGTACCACGCAGAGTACGAAATCATCAACGCAGGGGGCATCGTTACTATGCTACCGCAAAAAGGTGTGACCGTTTATGATCCTGAAAAGGATACGGTAAGAGAGATCCGCTACTGCCCTAACGAGCCCAGCATCTGGAGTGACGAGCAAGGCGACAAGGCCAAGCGAGAGGCAGTGATCTTCAGGGATAGCCGCATCTTTGTTCCGAAGGAGAAGCCAAACCTCAAGAAGTTCTTGGAGATTCACCCAGGCAACGAAGCCAACGGGGGCAAGCTGTTTCGTTTGGTCGACAAGAAGGCCGATGCAGAGAAGGAGCTGAATCGGGAGTTCTTGCTCAACGATGCTATCAGTATGGTGAGGGAGAAGGCCATCGAAGAGCTCTTGCCTGTAGCCATCTACTTCGGCTATAACATCAACGCCTCTACTAGCGACATCCGCTTCAACCTTTTGCAGAAAGCCAAGAGGAGCCCACAGGAGTTTATCGAATCCTTCGATAGCCCGCAGGTGCAAGTCAGATCGGTGGTGCAGCAGGCAAAAGAGTATCAGTTCATCTCCACCAGAGAGAGTGGGGTGCATTGGTTTGATAGCGGCCAGCTGATTGTCTCAGTCCCCGCAGGTATGGACCCTGTAGATGTGATGACCCGATTCTGCATGACAGAAAAGGGAGCTTCTGTCCTGAGCAATCTCGAAGAGAAGCTTTCGAAGCTGGCGTAAGCCGCTGGTATAGAGGAGAAAGGGCCGCCTAGCGCGGCCTTTTCTTTTTTATATTTGTTATCATGATTAGTGTAGAGAGGGTTTATGCTATTGTGCGGGACATCTGCAACAAAGACCAGAAGGGCTTCGTTACCCCCAATGTGTTCAACACCCTCGCTAGGGTAGCGCAACAGAACGTATACAACGAGATGTTCAACGAGCTGCGCGGCGCTGTAGCCCTGCGTGCCTCTCGCCGTGACGCAGGCCGAGACAAGTCTGCGTACAAGATGGTGGAGGAGGACCTGTCTACGTACATCAGAACCTTGCAAGTCACAACTGATAGTGATCAAGTTGCGATTGTGTTTTTGTTCGATGCTGAGGGTAATGATGTAGGCTATATTAACCTAGATGGGGATGCGGTAGGGTTTGACGACACTACACTTCTGGTCGAGGGGGACGACTATGTTAGCTCATCGACCTCATCGGACGGGGATCAGTTTTTCTTTAATCCTGACGGGGCATTCACGTTTGCTGAGCCTAGCGACTTTGGCAGGCTGATATCGATGTCTGTCTCTGGGACTAACACTTCGATAGAGATTCTGTACGACAACGAGAAGTTGTCTAGGCTACTGAACAGCAATATTTCTACCCCTACGGACGATTTCCCCGTGGCGCTGGCCATGACTAACACCTATCAAGTCTTTCCATCAACTATCGATGGGGTTGTCATGAGGTACTATCGCCAACCCAGAGGCAGAAACCAAAACTCTACTTATACCACCGCCTACCCTGCATTTGTCACATTTGACGTAAATCAGGTAGACGGGCTGTTCATCGCTGATCCAGATCAATCCATCAACTTCGATCTCCCTGCACACTACATCTCTGAACTGGTGTACGAGTTGTGCGAACTGATCGGTATCCGTCTCCGTGATCCATTGCTGGTTCAGTATGCTCTGGGAGAAACAAAAGCTGAGTAATGCCAAGACAGAACGTAGAGACAGCAGCGATGAACTACGTCGGCCTCCGCCAGGTGGTCGACGATTTCATCATTACTATGGATGGCGACGACTATGTCAGCAATGTATCTGACGTGGCTATCCGCAACATTGCTTTGCGTGGGATCCGAGAGTTTGGATTTGATGTCACCAACCGAGTTCGGTCATTGAAGCTGTCGGTAGAGAGCAACAATACTGTCACCCTGCCTGATGATTACGTGGATCTCATTAAGCTTGGTGTCGTTACCGACGGTATCGTATACGTGCTGGGCGAAAACAAAAACTTGAACATGTCCATGGCTGTCGTGACGGGCAGCGATGCGGGCGAGGGAGACAGTCAGCTTGGGCCACTCAACATTGAAGCCAATGAGATTGCTGATCGCGATAGAAGTGTGGCGGATACGGCAGGCACTTCTGGCGATGGGGACAAGGATTACGATTACTACGTGTTCCAAAACTACCTCTATCAGGGAGGGCTGGGCAGGCTGTATGGTGCTGGCGGTGGCCACCTACGCGGAGAGTACCGCATCGATCTAGACCAAAACAGAATCGAGATGAGCACCGAAGACGCCATCAGCGAGGTGGTGCTCGAGTACGTTGCTGACGAAGCGCGCAACACCTTCCCCGTTATTCATGTCTACGCTGAGGAGGCCCTGCGTTGCTACCTATACTACAAGCTGATCGAGAGAAAGTCGACTGTCCCTGCAGGTGAGAAGGCGCGCGCCCGAGCTGAATACTACAACGAGCGTAGAAAGGCCAAGGGTCGCATGAGCAACTTCACCAAGACAGAGGCTCTCAAGACGATCAGGCAGAACTTCAAGCAATCGCCTAAGTACTGATGATCAATAAGTTGTTCCCCAGAGTCCTGAACTCCTCGAAGGACAGTAGAGTTCGAGGGGCTATGGAGATGAAAGACGCGTTGAACGTCACGGTCACTTCTGATTACGGCAATGATTTTGCAGCGGGTGAGGCTGACCTTGAGGAGGATGGAGACGTAGGCGTAGTGAAGCCTGCGCTGGGTAATACGCCGTCACAGATTAAAACTTTTAGTCTAGACTCCGTTTTTGCTGACGGCAATTTTACCCGAAGGGTAATCGGAAAGGTTGAAGACCCCAAAGCTGGGGTCATCTACTTCTTTGTTTTCAGCAACAACGTGCAGGAAATGGGGGTGTACGCCTGGGACGCGTACAACTACTTCGGAGGTGGGGCAAACCAATGGCGCCCTATCTACTGCACCCCTGAGTTCAACTTTTCTGACACGGGCAGAGTTGTTGGGGACATCGTTCACGTCAGCGGCGGGTCTGATCAAGACTTCCGCCCGATCCTGTACTTTACTGACGACGAGAACGAACCGAGAAAAATTGACGTTCAACGGTGCTTAGAGGAAGGCTACACTCCCAGTGACTTTGGGTATGCGGCAAACGATGTCAACGATAAGGACTTCATCACTGCCTGTCCACGCTCTCCCGTCTATCCTCCAACATTCGCATTCTCTTTTGATGGGAGCGCCAACCGCAGGTCCAGCGATTTCAGAAGGGTTCCTGGAGTGCAGTTTGCGTATCAATGTATATACGCAGGCGGGGAGGAATCCGCGCTCAGCACTTACAGCGACATCGCTATCCCCGAAGAATATCTGCGGCAGGGCACGATTACGGGTGAACTGAACCTTCCGCAGCGATGCACGATTACAATCGATCCAGAGCCATATGCGAACCTCGGGGCCAACACTGGTGCAGTGGTCATCAGCGAAGAGGTTGTCGCCTTCAAGATTCTTGTGCGTCGCGGCAATGACGGTCCCTTCTTTATTGTTGACGAAGTAGATCGAGTCGTAGGGGGTGTTACCGAATATGACTTTTTCAACGACAAGGTGTTGATTGGCATCACCGAGTCTGAAGAAAACAAGCAGTTTGACAATCTCCCTAAGGTGGCGCAAGCCCTGACGGCGGTAGAAAACAGGTTGTTTTTTGGTAACTACATCGAGGGGTTTGATGAAGTGCCGTTTGACGGTACGGTTGAGCCTGTCTACATGCAGGGCTCTACCTCGGAGTCCGCCTTCGAACTGACGGCCACACCCATTATGGTCCCGATCAGTGCCAGTGCGACAAGCACGGACCTGCAGGGTGAGGTGGTGCCCCAGAGGCTGCCAGGAGTAGCTATCGATACCAGTTCACTACCTGCTACGTTAGCATTGGGCACGAGCATCAGCGTCAGTTTTGAATTTGAACCAGCTAAAAACTTGGCTCTATACGATGTTGCTGGGGGGTATCACAACTCTACAATTACTGGGGGAGTCAAAGAGGACATCACCTACAACGTAGCCCCTGCAAGTCAAGTATTTGACCTTACAGCAAACCCCGCTTATGCGGATCTTTTTGTTGATGGCGTAGACGGCAATGCGGAGTTGGCTGAGAACAAGGTTCTAAATGCTACAGGCATCGGATCTGGTGTTGGCCTCTCCCTACAGTGGCAGCAAACTGAAGGGTTTCTTGAAGGGGAGACTAGTGTCACTGATGTCCGCATCGGAACTTCTGCTGCAGCCCCCTTAAAAATCAAAGGGGGGCAGTGTAATTTTTCTATTGAACTAGCCATTACCGCTGAGTTAGAAGACGCCCCCTCTGTGGTGGCTGCTGCTATCGGTTTGACCTTTTCAGGAAACTTTGACTCGCTGCCTGATGGAATCGAGGTAGCACAAGCTAATGTGCAGTCTTCGTATAACTACAACTTTGGTCTAAGGGCCCCTAACGAAGACGAGGACGGCCGCTTGTTCAGACTGGGGAAAGCGGGCACTAGTTTCAATGGGGAAATTGCTATCAACGTCCCCGCAGGAAGTGAGCAGCTTGATGCCTTGGACTGCATTACCCCCGTGTTTGAGGATTCTGCAGGTGCCAATCCATGTCCCGTCGGATACGTTATTGTGAACGAGGCTAATGTCGGCATGCAGCTGGTTCATCAACCTCACATGCTGGATGACCCGCTAGGGGAATGCATCTTGACGCTAGAGGTTAGCTCTTTGACTAATGTGGACGTTCTGACCTGCGTCCCCTGTATGACTCTCCCCGATCTTCGAGTGCGTCAGTGGAGGATTTACGATGCAGATTACCTTAGTAACAACCAAATTCTAGATGTAGAGTCTGAATATGAGGGTTTTAGCTTGGGTTCTGATTTTGCATTTGGCGGGACTCCTCAGCAAACTACTTCAGCAGTTTTTCATTCTCTTGGTCTAAATTCTACCTTCGGCACCCCAGCAGTTGGATTAGACTTTTTCTCTGCACATCAGTCACAAAGGAAAAAAGTAGTGGGGTACTTGACTGCGAACGGAGGCTCGGTAGCAGGCACAGACCTTTTTGAGACTAACGCCAAGAAAAGAGAAGATCTCGCTCTGATCCCTCAGGTAAACGATGTGATATTGGCCACCACGAATGAGGTGGGGACCAGCATGTTTGATACTGAGGGGGGGTTTCAGTTTCAAACTCCCAGAGTAAAAGGTCAACTACTTTCTGCAGCCAGCAGTTTGTTTTCCTTGCAGTACGAAAACGATGATGCTGATGAAGGTGGGGTCAGCAGTTTGATGATTCTCAACGGAGCTGTTATGGCTCGCCCTAGTGCGGCATCGTCGTTAATAGTTGCCCTTTTGCTTAATGGTGAGATTCCTAACGACGATGCGGCCCAACAAAGTTTGTTTTTCAAGTCCTTAATGGGGCCAAGCTTTCAGTCAGCTTATATACAAGGAACAGCTAACCTTGTTTCATACAGCCCTGATGGCACTTCTGCAGGGGCGGCTGCCAAAATACTCACAAATTCTATTTCTCCTTTGTTCCCCACCTCTGTCCTGTATACGGGTCAAACTGCATTTGTAGTTCCCGATGGGGCAGAAGACCAGTTTCAAGAGGTGGAGGTGTCGTTCAACGGTTTCTTGGATGAGATTGAGGTCTCTGGAGCGTACAGGTCGTTTAAGAGCTCCGCGTATCACGACCTTGGAGTTGTTTACTACGACGACCGTGGACGACCAGGCAACGTAAACCAGTTGCCTCGTGTCTACGTCGCAGGCTACAGCAACGAAGAGCGCGGCAACAAGGGTAGGGTAGAGCTCGACATCGAGCTGAATAGCTTCCCCCCGCCGTGGGCGCACCAGTATCAAATTGTGTACGCAGGCAACAGCACATATCAAGACTTCGTGCAGTACTCTGTGGCTGGCGCTTTTGTCGATGAGGTGGGTGATACCGATACCGCAAGAAATATATACCTAAGTCTCAACCACCTGCAGTCTGATCGCTATGTAAGCTATGCTCAGGCTTTTGGTGCTGTTGATCCTAACGGCAACAAGGACCTATACACGTTTGTGCCAGGCGATCAGGTCAGGGTAATCTCTTTTGAGAGCGAACCAGGAAACACTGTGTTCCCCAACCAGCTCGTGTTCGATGTCGTGGACCAAGTCCTCCTTACAGGCAACGGAGATGCAGAGACAGAAGAAACCAGAAACCCACTAGACAGCGGGAGTGGAGAGACCCCTCTGTTTTTGAGAGGGTCGTTCTTGAAGTTGCGCAACGACCCTGAAGCGACAGGATTCAACTGGGCTTCTGTCAACGCTCAGGGCAACAATTTCAGCGGGGCGCTGTCTAACTGGAGCAAAAGGTGCATCGTCGAGATCGTTAGGCCGAAAGCAGGTGCTGATGCAGATATCAGGAGCTATCAAGAAACTGGCTTGGTATTCAATATCAGCCGATCTGGAAATACTGGGGTCGTACACCAAACTCCTCGAATCCGCATGCGCAGAGGGGACGTATGGTGGCGACGGGTGCCAGTAAACCTGCAGGAGTACTCCGAAGACACACAGGCGTTTGTCTCCCTGATACCCGAATCTCAAGAACAGAGCGATGTCAACGGCGAAACCATTGAGGTTGACTATCAACCTCGTTTCCGCAACAGGTATCTGGAGTGCAGGGCGTTCACAGACACTTTTGCGGGGGCCGATGTCAATGGCTATGGCAAGCGTAAGTTCTACTCTCCTGAGGCCGCTGAGGTGCGCCGAGAGTCTTCGATTACTTACAGCGATGCAAACGATTTCAGCACGCGAAGGGTCAGGTTCACGAGTTTCAACCCCTTTCAAGCCCCGTTTAAAGACTTGCCCAACCAGCATGGCGCTATCAATGCCCTTGTAGAGTTCAGTGAGTTTGTCTTTGTCGTTCAAGAAGACAAGGCTAGTGTAGTCCCGATCAACAGAAACATTCTGGCTGACGCCTCTGGCGGCGATCAACTTATCAGCTCAGACAAAATCATCGGTAAGCAGAAGTTTATCGGTGGCAAGTACGGGGCTGACAACAACAGGGAGTCGGTGGTCAAAGTCGACGAGTCTGTGTACTTCGCTCACAAGGGAAAGGGGGAGGTCTATCGCTTTCAGGGCGGCAAGATCGATGTGATTGGACGCAAGGGCATAGCAGCACAGCTTTACGACGCATTCCAAGATGTTATTTTCGGTGGGAACGTACGGGTAGTCAGTGGCTATGACCCACTCAAAGACGAGTACATCGTGTCGATGTTGAACATTGACGCCATCTCGTATGTCTCGCCGACGCTGTTTAGGCAACCGCTACTCCAGCCGTTCAACTTTAACGAGACGGAAGATGGGGTGTACAACCCCAACACTGACGATCCTATCGGACCACCTGATGACTTTACTGACGGTGGCGACCCAGGTGATGGGGGAGGCCCGAATGCCGACGTTTTTGACGGGGCTTTTGATGTACCACTGTCGGGGTTTGATGTCGCCGCTCTTAACGCCCTAGACCCTGTCGTTTTTTGGGGGGGTACTTGGGGTACAATGTCCTTTTACTATAAAGCTACCACTGGTGGGGGAGTCATTTACGACGCCATTCAATCATACCAACAGGCAACGTGGCCTGCAGACGTTGCACTTAGTGACGTCGTTCTTGGGACAAACGTAACTGTAACAGGCACTGTTACGATAGGGCCAGGTCTTCTGTTGGATCTATCGGGTCTTGGTTTCTCCAACCCGTTTTTTGAACTTAACAGAGGCTTCGAGCCAAAACCAGTTTGCAGATACGATGACCCTAACACGGTTATTGGGCAGTTGTGGTACGGAAGGGGTGTGATAAACTCAGACTTCAACAATAATGGGGCGGGGTACCTGATGATTACAGACCCTAGTATAATAAGTCAATATGGCTCTAATCCTGGTGCTGCACAGGCGCTTTTATGGAACACGCTTCAAGCTCACTTGGTCCCGCCAGGCTACTCCCCTCCTGTAGAGTTTGATACACCGAGAACAGTGGGGGATCACTGCTATGTCGTTGGACAGAAGGTGCAAGGGAATGCTCTTGAGAGGCTTGTTGAGGACAGGACTACAGAGGAGGTGGCGATTACAAACGCCGTAGAGGATTTGATCGAAGAGGGTAACAGGATTGGTACTTTGGCCTTGGAGTTTGATCCAACCAATACAACTCTCACCAACTTTGGTGCTGATATTATTAGCGCCACTTCTGCTCTTCAGTCTGCTAGTAACGCTATCCCATACAGCAGCGTCGAAATCACCGAGTTAAACTTGAAAACAGGAGAGCCTATGGTTTATCCTACGGGTTTTGGGTACGACTATAGGGAGATACCAAGCAACGCCGCGAATCAACCAGGACCTCTCCTAGTCGGGGTACAGCTGGCTATCGAAGATTTGCAAACTGTGGCAAACTCAATAGACCCGAACACGCTGACTGATGCGGACTCTGTTTTCGCCTCTATGAGCGCAACGATAGACAGCCTTAGGGCGAGCCTCGACGTTGTAACCAACCAGCTTGAAGAAGCTTCCTCAGCACCTACGGTTGTTGATGCCGAAGCCAATACTCTGATCCCCAATGTTCAGTCATCAAACGACAACTTCAGCACACTCGGTGCGCTTGCTGTGCTTGGTGGTAGCGGAACAGCTATAGAGCCTGAAGATGTTCAGTCCGCCAACGTGCTTGCCCAGCAGCTAGAGTTCTTAAGTTCAAACGGAATTGAGATTACAGGTGACTTGCTGAGGCAGCTACTAGGAAACCTCGAGCAGAGTTTCCGAGACGTGTCGAGCAGCTTGCTTTCTACTATAGATGCAGATCAATTCACTGTCGACGGCCTGCAGTTGGCTCGAGCTAATACGACAAACTTGGCGGATTTAGATATTTCTGGCACCGTGGGATCGTCCGATCTTCTTGTGTCACTGGGACAGTACGGTCAGTTTGGCCCTGAGCCCATCTCGGAAGCAGAGTATATCGATCTGACTAACAACATAGCAAGCTCGTACAATGGCTAATAGGACCTTTGCATTCTCTCATCGCGGTGGGTATTGGAAAACGCGCTACAGCTTTTTTTCTACTTGCTATGCGTATATAGACAAAGTGTTTGCCAGCTTCCAGACTCAAATAGAAAACAGAAATCCGTTCTACAGGCACAATGTTGGGGGCTACAATACGTTTTATGGTAGCCCAGCGGGCTCAGGATTTGCCGTTAGTTTTAACCAACGGCCATCTGAAAACAAAATCCTCAAAAGCATTTCTGTTGAGGGGACAAGCAACTCAACTCCTGACGCGATTGTAGTAGCAAACAACAGCACTGTAGCGGGACAGGCGAAGCAGTCAGATGTCATTGCTTTCGATGACCATGGCGGCATTATGTACGGGGTAATACAGGGGCTAAACAGAAACAGCACGGCCAATATCAATTTGGTAGGCAGGATTGTTGTGAACGATTCTTTTTCTGTTGAGGGGGATGCGGTAAACGGGACGTTCATATACCATGATGGAGGGCAGAGTCATGTACTGAACGACATCCCGTATGTTCTAGGCGTCAACCTCGAGTCTGGCCCTGAGATTGTCAGTAACACCATCAATCCCGTAGACCTCTCGGGTACGTTTGCAGAGGTGCCTAACAACATAGTTTTTGGCGGGGACAATACGCTTACAATCAATGGGCTATCTGCGGGTCTTGCAGCTCAACTCCCCGATCAAACCAACATCTACGTATACGCTGTCACCCCCACGGTTGTCAACGGAGACATGCTTCGCGGGCAGTACGCTGACGCCGTGTTCACTTTCGGCAATCAAAACTGGGAGGTTTTTGCTGTAAACTTGGAATATGAGCCCACAACCTATGACCACAGCAGGGCAGCTGCAATGCCCAGCAGGCGTGGGCGTAGCAGAAGGCGGCGTCGATAAATTTTGTAATTTCGCAATACATGGCACTACTAGCATCTACACTCATTGCTGCTGGCCTTCAAGGGGCGGGGCAGTACCTCTCTAATCGGGAGAGCAAAAGGAGAGAGGCTGAGTACAAGGGGGAAGCTTCTGATCAGGAGCGTGCTATGGAGGCTGCACGGCAACGCATTGCCGACATAGACTTTTCTCCAGGCAGCGGAATCTATGAGTTGGAGCAAGAGCGCAAGCTACAGGCTGAGCTCTTGGGGTCTGAGGCTACACGTCGTGGCGACGAGCGGGAAGCCCGAGCGCTGTCGGCTCTGCAGGACTCGCCTCGCATGATGCGAGCCCTTGCCCCTCGCATTATCTCTCAGTCGGAAGACGCACAGCAGAAGGCGCAGTTGCAGACAGGGCAGATGAAGGTTGACGCTACAGCGGCCACCACCAAAGCCGAAGAAGCTGCCGCTGACAAAGCGCGGCAGCGAGACATGATGCTCGATCAGATGGACATGCAAAGGGCTGGCCGCTCTTTCGACACGTTTACACAGGGCAGGTTGGGTGAGCGAGCCGCAAGGGCAGAGGGGAACAGGGCTCTGCTCTCTGAATTAGGTGAGACAGCTGTGGCTCTGGGTGGGGCAATTGACGCTCGCGCAGATCAGCAAACTGCTCTCGACAGACAGATGGATTTGATGTCTACTCTCTACGGGACTAGATCTACTGCAGACACAGGCGTAGACACAGGCGTAGACACAATTCTAAATCCCATCGAACAGTACGGTCCCTTTATTCCCGACGACGCTGAGCTGGGCCCAGCAGGAGACTTTTTAGAAGGATCCGACCCTGACAACCCCTTTGCTGCCCACGGTGGCTACATCGGCAAAGAAGGTGGGGTAACACAGGGTGAGTTCAGTCACAAAACCAACAAGATTGCACTGGTAGATCAG